>Ga0315336_1000483_pt1 | contig 109668 bp, 108 predicted proteins | sample ASW5metaG_FD_204512 | JGI IMG/M metagenome (GOLD analysis project Ga0315336, IMG submission 204512) | Ammonia-oxidizing marine archaeal communities from Monterey Bay, California, United States - ASW #5 | ecosystem: Environmental > Aquatic > Marine > Intertidal zone | place: USA: California...
CGCGCGCGCGGCAGCGATGGCTGTCTGCGGCGCAGGCGCGGCCGGCTGCCCAACCTCCATGTGAATCACATTGCCGCCTTCAGCCTCGATTTTGGCAGCGGCCGCCATCACGTCCATCACCATGAAGGGTGGAACATTGCCCCGGCTGGAGGGCATCAAAAGGCCTTTTGCCTTGTCTCTCACATCAAGCATGAAATCTGCTATTCCCCGGCCACCTCGGCATGCCAATAAGAAGGATTGCCGCGCCGTTGTCCTGCCGCATTCGGCGGTTTCTTAGACCATGATTTTAGCATCCTAAAGGCTGCCGCTCCATTGCCAAGCTCGCTGACCAAGCCATGACAAATGCCCTCTTGACCGCGCCAGCCGCTTGCTTGCCGACCCGCGCAGTCGCGCGACGCGCGATCGCGACCTTAACCGCAGCGGCGCTGCTCGTTGGATCATGGCCTGCGCATGCCCAGCAAGGAGGTCCACCCCTCTTGCGCGATGCCGAAACCGAGCAGCTCTTGCGCGACTACACCCGTCCGATCCTGCGCGCGGCGGGGCTTGAGAAGCAGAACATCCAGGTCGTCATCATCAACGACCCCACGTTCAACGCCTTCGTTGCCGATGGCCGACGGATTTTCGTCAACTACGGTGCTTTGCGCGAGTCAGACACGCCGAACCAGATCATCGGCGTGCTCGCCCACGAAACGGGACATCTGGCCGGCGGCCATCTTTCGAAATTGCGCGAACAGATTTCCCGCGCGCAAACGCAGATGATCATTGCCATGCTGCTTGGCCTCGGTGCTGCAGTTGCCGGCGCGCGCGCCGGAGCCGGAAGTGCGGGCGCTGCGGCCGTCGCGGCACCGCAGGCCGCGATCATGCGCACCATGCTCTCCTACCAGAGGCAGCAGGAAGAAAGCGCAGACAAGGCCGGTGTAAAATTTCTCAATGCCACCGGCCAGTCGGCCAAGGGAATGTACGAAACCTTCAAGCGCTTTTCCGAACAGGGACTGTTCGCATCGCGCGGGGCGGACCCATACAATCAATCGCATCCCATGCCCGCTGACCGCGTCAGGGCGCTCGAGGAACTGGCAAAGTCGAGTCCGTATTGGGACAAGAAGGACGACCCGGCCTTGCAGCTGCGTCATGACATGATGCGCGCCAAGGTGTCAGGTTTCATGGAACGTGCCGACACGGTGTATCGCCGCTATCCGGCGTCGAACGACAGCCTGCCCGCGCGTTATGCCCGCGCCATCGCCACCTATCGTCACGGCGACCTGCGCAGCGCGCTGTCGCAGATCGACGCGCTGATTCGCGTTCAGCCCAATAATCCCTACTTTTATGAGTTAAAGGGTCAGGCCCTGCTGGAAGGCGGCAAGCCGGTCGAGGCCATCGCGCCCCTGCGCAAGGCGGTGCAACTCTCCAACAATGCGCCGCTCATCGAGATGTTACTTGGCCAGGCCTTCGTGGCATCCGAGAATAAGGCCTACGCTGAGGACGCCATCAAGATTCTGCGCGCAGCGCTCATACGGGAACCCGAGGCGGCGCTTGGATATACACAGCTCGCAATGGCCTACGGCCGCAAGGGCGACTACGCGGAAGCCGATCTCGCTTCGGCGCAGGCAGCCTTTATCCGCGGAGACCAGAAAACGGCACGGGATCTCGCCTCGCGCGCGAAAACAAGATTCGCCATTGGCACACCCGGTTGGGTCAAGGCCGACGACATCGTCAATACGAAGCCGATAAAGAATTGAACGCCGGCATAGCTCCGGTCCACACAGTCCGAAGGAATACTCATGCTCTCGCTCCGCTCTCTTGCTCCCTTCGCCTTCGCGCTGGTGCTTGGCATTCCCGCCGCCTCGCATGCGCAGTCGTTCAATGACGCGCAGAAAAGCGAGATTCAGAAAATCCTGAAGGACTACCTCGTTGCCAATCCCGAGATTCTCGAGGAAATGTCCGCCGAATTGCAAAAGCGGCAGTCTGTCGCGGAAGCAGAAAAGCATCGCGCCGCCGTCCAGCGGAATGCGGATAAGATTTTTAATTCGCCGCGCGGTGTTGTTGTCGGCAACCGTGATGGCGACGTGAATTTCGTCGAATTTTTCGATTACAATTGCGGCTACTGCAAACATGCCATGGCCGACATGCTCAAGCTGATGACGTCGGATTCGAAGCTGCGCGTCGTGCTCAAGGAATTCCCGGTGCTCGGGCCAAGCTCCGTCGAAGCCGCTCAGGTCGCCATCGCAGTTCGGATGCAGGACCCCAGCGGCAAGAAGTATCTCGACTTCCACCAGAAACTGCTGAACGGACGCGGACAGGCTGACAAGGCGCGTGCCATGGCGGCGGCGAAGGACGCCGGCGCCGATATGGCCAAGCTCGAAAAGGACATGCTCAGCCCTGAGGTCAGCGCCACCCTCAACGAGAACTTCAAACTCGCCGAGGACATGGGTCTCAACGGCACGCCAAGCTACGTGATCGGCAAGGACGTCGTGGTCGGGGCAGTCGGCGCTGAGGGGCTCGCCAAACGAATCTCCGAGGCACGTTGCGGCAAGGCCACCTGTTAAGCCCTTGGGAAGGCGCTCGAGGGGTCCGCGCTCGCTGGCCTTCGGGAACATCCGTTAAGATTGGTTAACCAACGATTTCCGGGCCTTCTATCGGCCTTTTCAGGTTATTTCTGAGCAATTAAGCAGGGGACGGCGAAGCCGATCAGGCTTCCCTCCCAGCCTCGAGTTGCCTATAAACCGGCCGAAGCCGCGCGCGCCGCATCATTTCGCCGACATTGCTGGGTTTGATTTTCGGATGGCAAAGACGATCTACGTGCTCAACGGGCCGAACCTCAATCTGCTCGGCACCCGCGAGCCGGAGACCTATGGCCATCACACGCTGGCCGATGTGGAGACGCTCTGTCACGACAGCGCGGCCCTCTACGGCCTGTCGGCTGATTGCCGTCAGTCGAACCGCGAGGGTGAACTGATCGACTTCGTCCACGAAGCCGGCGCCAAGAAAGCCGCCGGGATCATCATCAATGCCGGCGGATATTCCCATACGTCGATCGCGCTTCACGACGCCCTTATCGCGGTCAAACTGCCGACGATTGAAGTTCACGTCTCCAACATCTACGCGCGCGAACGCTTTCGTCACCACTCCTTCGTCGCATCGGCCGCCGTGGCAACGCTGTGCGGCTTCGGAATCGACGGCTATCGCCTCGCGATCAGCGGCCTCGCCGCCAAGATCGGCGCCAAGGCGAAAGCCTGATCGCCAGTTTATCAGATCAAGAAAGTTTCGGATTTCACATGGCCTCTTCGCCGAAAGAACCATCTACTCCAAAGGAAAAGCCAGCCGACGAGCGTGAGCTCATTCGCGAACTGGCGATGCTGCTCGACGAAACGAATCTCACGGAAATCGAGATCGAGCGCGCCGGATTGCGCCTGCGGGTCGCGCGTAACATCAGCATCGCAACGGCGGCACCTGTTTCCTACCAGGCCGCGCCTGCGGCACCGGCAGCAGCCCCTGCTGCTGTTGCGGCCACGCCCGCCGATCTCGCCAAGCACCCTGGTGCTGTCCCCTCGCCGATGGTCGGCACCGCTTATCTCGCGTCCGAACCCGGCGCGAAGCCGTTCATCGATGTCGGCAGCAAGGTGAAGGTTGGCGATACGCTCATCATCATTGAAGCGATGAAAACGATGAACCAAATTCCGTCGACGCGCGCCGGCACCGTTACACAGATCCTCGTCGAAGACGGCCAGCCCGTCGAATTCGGCGAGCCGCTCGTCATCATTGAATAATCGTTCTCACCGTCAGGCGCTGCGATGTTCGACAAGATCCTGATTGCCAATCGCGGCGAGATTGCATTGCGCGTGCTGCGCGCCTGCAAGGAACTCGGCATCGCGACCGTCGCCGTGCATTCGACCGCGGATGCGAACGCCATGCATGTCCGGCTTGCCGACGAAAGCGTCTGCATCGGACCGCCGCCCGCCAAGGACAGCTATCTCAATGTACCGGCGCTGCTCGCGGCGTGTGAAATCACCGGCGCCGATGCGGTTCATCCCGGCTACGGCTTCCTGTCCGAGAACGCGCGTTTCGCCGATATTCTCGCCGACCACAATCTGCATTTCATCGGCCCCAAGGCCGAGCACATCCGCCTGATGGGCGACAAGATCGAAGCCAAGAAAACCGCCCAGCGTCTCGGCATTCCTGTGGTTCCCGGCTCCGATGGCGGCGTCGGTCCGGGTGACGATGCCATGGCCATCGCCAAGAGGATCGGTTTCCCCGTGCTGGTGAAGGCTGCCGCTGGCGGCGGCGGACGCGGTATGAAGGTGGCTCCCACCGAAGCTGATTTGCTGCTCGCGCTATCCACCGCCAGCAACGAAGCCAAGGCCGCGTTCGGCGACGGATCGGTTTATCTTGAAAAGTATCTCGGCAAGCCGCGCCACATCGAGATCCAGATTCTCGGCGACGGACGCGGCGGCGCGATCCATCTCGGTGAACGCGATTGCTCCCTTCAGCGACGGCACCAGAAGGTTTGGGAAGAAGGCCCCTCACCAATCCTGAACGCGGCCGCACGCGCGAAAATTGGCGAGACCTGCGCCAAAGCCATGCGCGAGATGCAGTATCTCGGCGTCGGCACCATCGAATTTCTCTACGAAGACGGCGAGTTCTATTTCATCGAAATGAACACGCGTATCCAGGTCGAGCATCCGGTGACCGAGATGATCACCGGCATTGACCTCGTGATTGAACAAATCCGCGTCGCCGCTGGCGGCGATCTCCCTTGCACGCAGGATGAGATCGTCATCAACGGCCATGCCATCGAATGCCGGGTCAATGCCGAGAACCCGGTGACCTTCCGGCCTTCGCCCGGCAAGATCATGCAGTACCATCCGCCAGGCGGACTCGGCGTGCGGATCGATTCAGCGGTCTATCAGGGCTACGTGATCCCGCCCTATTACGATTCGCTGGTCGGCAAACTCATTGTCCACGGCAAAACCCGCGGCGAATGCCTGATGCGGCTGCGCCGGGCGCTCGATGAGATGGTGGTGGACGGTGTCGAGACTACGCTGCCGCTGTTCCGCGGGCTGGTTCGCGAGCCCAGCATCATTGATGGCGACTATCACATTCACTGGCTCGAACATTACCTCGCGGCCGGCGATACCAAGTCGTCCTAAGTCTGGCCGCTGAGTTTTAAACCTTGAGTTCCAGCGATGGAACTTTATTCCTATTTGCGCGTTTCCCCCGAGCTGAGCTATGGATTGGCTCCAAGGGGTAGAAGTTTGAATTTTCAGAGATTTCCCTTTCTCGGTAGCGGCGCAAGAGTTACGTGACACTGGAAGCAGCCCGTCGGCGAACAATCTGGCAGATTGCCCTGCTGTCCGCGGGCTTTCTGGTGCTGGTCGCCATCAGCCTCATCTCGCTCGTTCTGGTCAACAAGGCGCGGGATGACAATCGCTGGGTCGTTCATACCGTCGAGGTCGAAAATCAGATATCGACCGTCCTGCTGGATGTTCGGCGGGCAGAGAGCGCGGCGCGCGGCTACCTGCTGACCGCACAGCCAAAATTTCTGACCGAACACGAGGCCGCAGTTGAGCGCATTTCGCCCGGCGTGGACAAGCTCGCGAACTTGACCATCGACAGTCCGGTTCAAATCGAGAGCAGCAAGCAACTCCGCGAGGCCATCGGGTCGCGGCTTGCCGAATTCACGAAAGCCGTCGATTACGTGAAACGTGACGATATTCCGGGTGGGATCGCAATGTTGCGCGACGGCAGCGGCACAGCCGTTCAGCGCATCGGTGACTTGGCCACAGCCATGCGTGCCGAGGAAGACCGCCTATTCAAGATGCGGACCCTCGCCGCCGATCAAAGCCAGACTCTTGCTGCAATTGTCACCACCACAGGTTCCGGCCTGGTACTGTTTCTGGCGGGCGCCTCGCTTTTCCTGGTCAGGCGATCAACGCGCGCACGCGACGAAGCCGAGCAGAAGCTCCGTGATATCAACATCAATCTCGAAGCGACCGTCGAAACGCGAACCGCGGATCTTCGCGAAGCGAACGAAGAGATCCAGCGCTTTGCCTACATTGTAAGTCATGATCTGCGATCGCCGCTGGTCAATATCATGGGCTTTACTAGCGAGCTCGAAGAGCTTCGCACCGATATCTTCACGCGGATTGCAAGATACAGCCGCGCGGCCACCTCAGTTCCAGCCGCTCCGGCGCCGATTGGAGATAGCGATCCAGCCGAAGCGCCGGAGCTTCAGGCCGAAGACAAACAGCTCTCCCAAGATTTCTCCGAAGCGCTCGGCTTCATCAAGTCATCGATCGGCAAGATGGACCGCCTCATCACGGCCATTCTTAATCTCACCCGTGAGGGCCGCCGCGACTTCCGCCCCGTCGAGATCGATACACGCGAGCTGATTGAAAACATCATTTCGTCGGTGGCGCATCAAGCGTCTGAAGCCCAAGCTCAAATTCGCATTGAGCCGCTGCCGGCTATCGTCAGCGACCGCCTTGCATTGGAACAAATCTTCTCCAATCTGGTTGATAATGCCCTCAAGTACCTGAAACCGGGGGTGCCGGGGGATATTCTGATCAAGGGCCGCGCGAAGCTCGGTTTCGTTATATTCGACATCATTGATAACGGCCGGGGCATCGATCCTAAGGATCACTCTAGGATTTTTGATTTGTTCCGCCGAGCCGGTCTCCAGGATCGTCAAGGCCAGGGCATCGGTCTTGCCCATGTCCGCACCTTGGTGCGTCGATTGGGCGGCACCATCAATGTCTCCTCTGAACTTCACGAAGGCAGCACGTTCACAGTCACGCTGCCCGCGCGATGGAATTACGGAACTCAAGGAAAGCAAGTATGAGCCTGCCAGTCAAAATCATCATGATCGAGGATGACGAGGGTCACGCCCGTCTGATCGAACGCAATATCAGGCGTTCCGGCGTCAACAACGAGATACTTCCGTTCACCAACGGTACAGATGCGGTGAAATATCTGTTCGGCACAGATGGTTCGGGCGTCGAGCACAAGGATCAGGCGCTGCTGATCTTGCTCGACCTAAATCTGCCCGACATGACCGGGATCGATATCCTCAAGCGCATCAAGGAAAACAGTCACATTAAGTGCGCGCCCGTCGTGGTGCTGACGACCACGGACGATGAGCAGGAAATCAAACGCTGCTACGAACTGGGATGCAACGTCTACATTACCAAGCCAGTGAATTACGACAGCTTCGCCAACGCCATCCGGCAGCTGGGCCTCTTCTTTTCAGTCATCCAGGTGCCCCCCATCAAACCATGAAACCTGCATCGCCGCTTCTTTTGTACATTGATGACGACGCCACTCTCGCGCGGCTGGTCGAGCGCGGCTTGACACGGCAGGGCTTCGCAGTCGAACACGCTCCCGATGGCGCGAGCGGCCTTGCGCGGATCAAGCAGGGCGGGATCGACGTGGTGGCGCTCGATCAGCATATGCCTGGCCTCGACGGCCTTGAGACGCTTGCTGAGATCCAGAAAATTCCCGATGCACCGCCGGTCATTTTCGTAACCGCGTCACAGGACAGCAAAATCGCGATCACCGCTCTGAAAGCGGGCTCCGCAGACTATCTGGTCAAGGATACGCAGGGAGAATTTCTTGCGCTGCTCGACGTCGCCGCCAAAGGTGCTATCGAGCAAGCGCAAGTGCGCAAGGCGCGCGACGACGCCGAGGCGGAGGTTCACGCTTCGCGCGATCGTTATGCTGCACTCGCCGCGGAACGCGAAGTCCTGCTGCGCGAGGTCAACCATCGTGTCGGCAACAGCTTGCAGATCATTGCCTCCCTGCTCCATCTTCAGGCCAACTCGACTGCGGACGAAGATGTAAAAGCCGCGCTGACCAATGCGATGGGGCGCGTCGCGGCTGTCGCGCAGGTTCACCGCCGTCTTTACACGTCGCAGGACCTGAAGACGGTCATGCTCAATCAATATCTCGAAGCATTGCTCGGGGATTTGCGGCGATCCGCCGAAGGCAACCGGATGTCCCGGCTGACTTTGAATGCGGTGCCTGTCGAAATCGATCCGGATCGCGCGGTAGCGATTGGTATCATCGTCAACGAACTGGTGATGAACGCCGTCAAATATGCGTATCCGGACGAAGCCGGGCCGATCAATGTCGAGCTTCGATCATGCGACGGCGGCCTCGAACTGATGATTTCCGACGACGGCGTCGGCCTGCAGGTGAAGGAAAATCCTCAATCCACCGGCATGGGCCAGCGCATTGTCAGCGCCATGGCGATCAAGCTCGAAACCAAAGCCGAGCGAGATCCATCCCACTCCGGAACGCGGATCGTGTTGCGGCTCAAGAACACGGCCCAACCGCCGGTTCGGCAGGCTGCCACCACGGCTTGACGGTCGCGGAAGCCGATACATCTGCTATAGTTGCGCATGAGTTCGCGCGACACCGCATCGTCCGAGATCACCCCGAGTGTCCTGCTGCGCGCCTATGCCTGCGGCATTTTCCCGATGTCGGAGAGCGCCGACGATCCGACGATTTTCTGGGTCGAGCCTGAAAAGCGCGGCATCATCCCGCTCGATGGATTCCGTGTTGCATCCCGTCTTGCGCGAACCGTTCGGGCAGACATCTTCCGCGTCACGGTCAATACAGCATTCAAGCAGACCATCGCCGGATGCGCGGCCCCACAGCCGGGGCGTGATGACACATGGATCAACGGCCGTATCCGCGATCTGTATACCTCACTGCACGAGATCGGCCATTGCCACAGTGTCGAAGCCTGGCTCGGTGACCAACTGGTCGGCGGACTTTATGGCGTCAGTCTTGGCGGCGCATTCTTCGGCGAGAGCATGTTTCACACCGAGCGCGACGCATCGAAGGTGGCGCTTGTTCATCTCGTGGCTCGCCTGATCGCCGGAGGGTTCGTGCTGCTCGACACCCAGTTCGTGACGGATCATCTGCGCACCTTCGGCGCGGTCGAGGTTCCGCGGCGGCGTTATCGCGCGCTGCTGGATGAGGCTGTGACGGAACACGGCGATTTCTTCGCGCTTCCCGCCAACAGCATCACCGGCGCGAAAGCGCTGGCGTGCCTGACGCAAACTTAGATTGTCTGAAAGCCGTTATTGCCGGAACGGCGGGAACGGATTTGGCGGCGGCAGCGGCCGCTGCGCAGCCGGTGGCCGTGCTGGACGCTTGGGCTGCTGCTGAGGTGGCGGCGCAGGCGCTGCTTTCGGCGCCTCCTGTTGAGCCACCGTTGCAGATGGACCTTTGCAGTCGGTCAGCCAAATGTCGTAAATCGGATGCTCGATGCCATGCAGACCCGGGCTGGCGGCAAACATCCAACCAGAAAAGATCCGCTTCACTTCACCCTGTAGCGTGATTTCATCGACTTCGACGAACGCATCGGTGTTGGCGGCTTCCGTCGAAGGCCGCGTGTAGCAAGCATCAGGCTTGATGCGTAAGGCGCCGAACTGAACGGTCTCACCCATCTCCGCATCGAACTTGATGATGCGGCCGGTGATCTTGTCGAGACCTGCAAACACGGCCTGCTTGTTGACGATCTTCTGCGCCGGCGGCTCGGTCACGACTTCGTCGCCCGGCTGCAATGTTGCCGGCACTGGCGGCGCACCACGCGGCTGCTTCTGCCCGGGTGGCAAACCCGGCAAGGGATTAGCGCCCGGCGGCACGGTTGCAACGTTTGGCGTGCCTTGTCCAGGCACTGCGGGCTGTCTTGGCGCGGCGGCTGTTCCGGGCGGTGGCGGCAAAGGTTGCGTTTGAACATTGCCCGGAGCGGGCACGCCCTGCCCCGGCGGCGGCGCTCGATTAGGTGTCGGAAGCAACCGGCCCTGCGGCGGGAGATCCGGGACCTCCTCTTCTTCCGGTTCCTGTACCGGCTCCCCACGCTGCACGTTCGCGGGCGGCCGCGGCCGGTCGGAAAAAATGTTACCGATCTGCGCGTGAACAGGCGTCGCAACCGGCATCAGCGATGTCGCGATCAGGGCTGCGAAAGAGAACGTGGTGATGGTTCGGAACATCTTGTGCGACTTTACAACAGCACGACGCCGGGACGTGCGAAGCGGTTTCCGGAAAACATCGAGCTTCACACCTGTCGGAACGATCACGTTCATGATCTCAAAATGATCCGGCCCCAAATACGATTCAACCGAATCGGCTCTGCGCCATTCTACAGATAATGAGCCCCGCGCAGGTCCTCGGTTAACACGCTGAATGCGGCGGGGAAAGGGCGAGCCGTTCGCGCCGCTTTGCAGATGTTCGAGGGTTATTGCCTCTGGACTACTGTCCCGGCGTCCACGGCTGATAGTCGCCGGTAGCCTTGGGCCGGCGGCCGCTGGCGAGCGTCGAGCCTGACGGGCGATAGGCGGCAGGCGTTCCGGTCATGTTGGGCCGGTGCGGCTTTTCCCATTCGCGCGGCTTGTAGTCGATCTCGGTCGGAGGCGTGTCCACCGTGTGATGCAGCCAGCCGTGCCAAGCCGGAGGCACGCGCGTCGCTTCGGCATATCCGTTGTAGATCACCCAGCGGCGCTCGAATCCGAGCGTCGGATCGATCTTGCCGCCACGCGTCCGGTAGTAGGTGTTGCCACCCTCGTCCTGTCCGACCATCTCGCCAAATCGGCGAGTCCACAGCTGCGTGCCGAATGTCGACCCGCTCCACCACGTGAAAAAACGCAGGAAAAACAGCTTCATGGCGCGAATCCGAACTGGGCGCGGGCCGCCGCGCGAGACCTGTTTGATGCCATCGGGCGAGTCAATTGTCCAGCGCCAACAGCAACTTGATGCAATGCATGAACCTCCGGCAGACCTGTGCGTTGATATCACCCCCGCACACTCCGCTCCGGAATCTTAACGATGCTAGACGCGATCAAAGACAGCTATGCCGAGATCCTGCACACGCTCGTGCGTTTGCCTGACTGGCTGACAGCATCTGCGCTTGTGATCGGTGGCGTTTTGCTCGCCCTCGCCGCCAACGCACTGATCGTTCGGACGATCCGCAATACGCTTGGCGTGCGTCACCCCAAAACCCGATCGCTGCTGACACGCAGCAAGGGGCCTTTGCGTCTGGCGCTCATCGTTCTGGCATTGTCACTTGTGGTGCGGATCGCACCCATCGGCGACACCGCCGCCACCGTGTTCGGCAGTATCCTGAACGTGGCTTTTGTCGCGCTGCTGGGATGGACCGCGATCATCGCGGTCCAGATCGGTTCGCAGGTCTATCTGCGCCGCTTCAGCCTCGATGCCGAGGACAACCTGCTCGCGCGCAAGCACGTCACCCAGATCGGGATCCTCAAGCGCGCAGCCGACACGCTGATCGTCGTCATGACGATTGCCGCGGCGATGATGAGCTTCGAGGAAGTCAGGCAGTATGGCGTCAGCCTGTTCGCCTCGGCCGGTGTTGCCGGTCTCGCGATCGGTCTGGCCGCGCGTCCGCTGCTCGCCAATCTGATTGCGGGCGTACAGATCGCGGTGGCACAGCCGATCCGGCTCGACGACGTCGTTTTTCTTGAGGGGGAGTACGGCACGATCGAGGAAATCACGACCACCTACGTCGTTATCAAACTTTGGGACTGGCGACGGATGGTGGTTCCGCTGAGCTACTTCATCGAGAAGCCTTTTCAGAACTGGACGCGCGAGACCTCAGCGCTGATTGGCTCAGTATTCCTCTATGTCGATTACACCGTGCCGGTGGAAAAGCTCCGTGAAAAGCTGACGGAGGTGGCACGTGCTTCGCCGCTGTGGGACGGCCGCGTCGTCGTGCTTCAGGTGAGCGATGCCACCAAGGATCACACCGTCGAGTTGCGTGCGTTGGTGAGCGCACGGAGCGCGCCGGCATCGTGGGATCTGCGCTGTGAGGTGCGGGAAAAGCTCATCGCCTACTTGCAAGAGGAATATCCCGGTGCCCTGCCGCGCCAGCGTCAGGAATTCATTTCAGGCGACGACACGGATCGTGCCCCGCTGTCACCCCATGCGCTGGTATCGCATCACCGCGCTGGCTGAGACGGCTTGCATTCACCGCGACAACCGACACCTTTTCGGCGCAATCCATTCATCCTGCATTGGGTTAGCTCGTGCGAACGTGAACCTTAAACTTTGGAAAGTGCGGAACATCTCCCATTCGCTTCCGTTCTTTTATGAAGTTCACCCGGAGTTCGAACAATGATCAATCTGAAAGTTCTAGGCGCTGCGGCACTGCTGGTAGTTGCGCCGGTCCTGGTATCAACGACGGTCGACGCGCGGCCGGGAGGACACGGCGGTGGCGGCGGTGGATTCTCTCGTGGCGGAGGTGGCGGTGGTGCTGCATTCCGCGGTGGCGGCGGCGGTGGTTTCCGTGGCGGCGGGTTCGCAGCGCGTCCGAGCTTCGGCGGCGGTCCGCGTGTCGGCAACTTCGCAGGTCGCGCGGCTATCGGAGGCGGATCATTTGCAGCACGCCCTGCTTTCGCCGGACGCCCAGTCGCACGATTAGGCGGAGGACGCCCGGTCGCCCAGCTCGGCGGCAATTACGGTAACCGTCACTGGCGTGGAAGGCATTGGCGTGGTCCGGGCTATGGCTTCGGAGCCGGTCTGGCGCTCGGCGCCCTCGGCTCGTCGTACTATTACGGTAATCCGTACTATTACGATGACAGCTACGCCTATGCACCGGATGCCTATGTCGATGACGGCCAGTACGCAGTTGCTCCCGTTGCCGACGGCGACGCGGCCTACTGCGCACAGCGGTACAAGTCCTACGATCCGGCTTCCGGCACATACCTGAATTACGACGGCAACCGCTACCCCTGCCCGTAAGCCTACAAACAGCAGCCTGGGGCGGCGTTCCTGATCGGGAACCGCCCCAGAAGCGCCTGAATCCAAACGAACATTATTGGCCTCTGAATGGAGCCGCGCATACCGCACGGCGTCCCGATGCAGAGTGATCGATGCGGGCTTGGAGTGAGGACGATGATCACCTTTAGGAATGGATGTGCGGCCGCAGCAGTTGCGCTGGCGCTTCCGATGGCTGCGATGTCATCCAGCCATGCTGCTCCGCTGGCGCCGAGCCAGCCTCTCGCAGTGGCGCAGGCGGGTGCGGATAATGCACTCGTCACGCAAGTCCAATGGCGGCGGCGCGCATACTATCGCGGCGGCGGCGCTGGCTTGGGCATCGGCCTCGCAGCAGGCGCGTTGATCGGCGGCGCTATCGCGGCTGGCTCCAATCCCTATTATGGACCGGGATACGGTTACGGGCCTGGATATGGCTACGGATACGGACCGACCTACTACCGCGAACCGGTCGTGGTTGCGCCGGGTTATGGCGGAGGCGATGCCGAAGCGTATTGCATGCGGCGTTACCGTTCGTATGACCCAGCTTCGGGTACGTATTTGAACAACGACGGCAACCGATACCCCTGCCCGTAAACGTCAACACAAGCCGATGATGAAAACGGCGATGCAATGCATCGCCGTTTTTTATGATGTTGGATGAAGCAGGACGGCTCCGCAGCGCCTAGAACGAAACCTTCACGCCGCCCCTGCCCGTGATGGTCTGGCTCTGATCGGACATCGCCGTGAACTCGGCTGCCCCGAACACCGAAACGCCGGTCGCGTTGCGCCAGTCGAAACCGGCTCCCGCATAGAAGCCAACGATGCTGCCCTTGCCGGGCGTCGCAAAGGCAAGGCTTTGCCCGAGCAGAATGGTGTTGACGTTGCTGTCCCCAACGCGCTGCAAGGCGATCAGACCCGCAGTGCCGCTCAACTGAAGTTGCTCGGTGGGCGTCGCGTTCGTGGTGCGCGTCAGTTTTAACTCGCCACGCTCCTCGAAGTTATGCGAGGTGCGCGATGCGACATTCAGGTTCGTGCTCGATCCGCTTTCGTCATAGCCACCGAAACCCGCCGCGAGATAGCGCACGCGCGCTGACGGTGTCAGGGTCAGGTTATTGCCGAGCGACTGCTTCAGACCGTAAGCAACTTCAGGACTGATGAACCAGCCGTTGTACTTGCCCGCCGCGTATTCATAGCCGCCGGGAACGAGATTGTTGGCAATCGTGCGCTTCACATCGTTGTTGCTGTAACCGCCGAGCAACGAGAAATCGAGGAACGCACGGCCCATCGCATAGCGGCCATAGACACCGCCGAAACCGATATCGCTCGATGTGCTGCCGGAATTCAGATCAATATTGGATTTGATCGCGCCGCCACCGATGAAACCGCCGAGACGCAGACCCGGCTGCACTGTCTTGTCGATGCCCAGAACACCGCCATAGAAATTGCTGACCGAACGCAGCGTCGGCGCATCGGCCTGCTGGATGCGCTGTCCGCCGAAGCCCTGCGCCCAGATGCTGGTGCCATCGGCCGCGGTGAAGCTCGGGTTGCTCATCAGCACGCGGTCGTTGCTGGCATAAGCCAGCGCAGGAATTCCCGAGAAGGCATCGTTGGCCATATCGCGGGCGACATTTCCCGTCGGCGCAAATCCGATGGCCGATGAACCGTTGCCGCTGATCGGCGCAGGATTGGTCAGACGGCTCGTAACCAGCGACGTGATGGTGCGCGTCACATCGACCACATTGCGATCGGCGTTGGCGAATGAGGTCGGATCGAGGATCGCAACCGTGTTGCCATTGATGACGTAAGGCGCGCCGCCGGTGACGTTAACGGTGGAGCCGGTATCGGTGAGACCGCCGAAGATTCCGCATCCGCATCCCGGCCCACCGAACGTGAGAACAGACGAGATGTCGTGACCACTCAGAATGTTGACCTTGGTGCCGACCGCAAACGGATCGGACGTATCGCCATTGAGAATGACTTCGCCGATAATGCGCGATCCCGGCAGGATGTTGAGTGTTGTCGGTGTCGATGGATCGCCTTGCGTAAGATCGAGCGCAACGCCGGTGGGGAAAGAACCGTAGGTCCCGTCAATCAGACCCGCGTTGGTGAACGCGACTGTGCCGCCGAAGCCATTTCCCACATCGACTTCACCGTAAATCCGTCCCGCGTTGTAACCGATGGTCGTTCCACTATATGCGCCGATAGCGACCCCAAGAAAATCCGTATAAATCGTACCAGTATTGACGAAGGTCGTATTACCTAAACCGCCCGAGGGCGAAGCGGCCGAAATCGCCGCAACGTCTCCTCTGATGGTTCCGTAATTGATAAGCGTCGCATTGCCGTCGCCGCTCGCCGCTCCCGTCAACGTGTAGATACCACCGTTGACCGTGCCGCTGTTGATCGTCGTCGCATCGCCACCGCTTGCCGTAACGTTGAAGATCCCTGCCGGCCCGCCGCAGCAACTGTTGAACAACACATTGCCGCTGTTGATCACGGTCGCCTTGCCACCGTCGTTGGTAATGTTGAGAATCGAGTCAACAGTCCCCGAATTGATCGTCGTGGCGTTACCGCCGCCTGTGCCGAAGCCGCTGTTGCTAGTGGACGTCTCTAATCCACCGACCACTGTTCCGGAATTCTGCGTCAGCGCGTTGCCGCCGCCGTTGGCGGACGTAAGGATCGAGTCGGTGACGAGACCGGAATTGATCGTCGTCGCTGATCCGCCAGACAGCGCAGAGAAAAAGGACGCAAAAGTCGAAATCGCGGTGACCGTGCCGGAATTATTGGTCAGCGCATTGCCGCCATCCTGCGCCATCGTGGTGATGTCCTGCAGGACAGTGCCCGAATTGACGGTCGTGGCGTTGCCGGCCCCGGTCAGTGTCGAGATCGATGTCCCGATGAACCCCGAATTGTTGGACGTCGCGTTGCCGAGGCCGCCGGCCGCAGTGTCGAGCATGTCGGCATTGATGCCGGAGTTGGTCGCGGTGACGTTGCCATCGACGCTCGTGGTGGTGATGCCGTTGCTAGCGCCGGAACTGGTCGTGGCGAGATTGAATGTGCCGAGTTGATCCTGAAGAAACGGCACGGCTGTCGTACCGGTATTGCTGCAGGTCACGTCGCTCGCACCCAGCGTCCCGACGCACGCAAACTGCGCCTGCGCATCGGTTGATTCAAGCATCGCGACCGCAAGAACTGGAGCCGCTATTGCGAGGATCAGGAATCGCATTGCGTGCGCTGTCCGCACGCGAAAACTCCACGCAACACTTGCCCGCAGCACAACCACACCCAACCCCAGTCGTCCGCTAGCGTTGGCCGCCAGCCGGATCCGGATGGAACCTATCAGGCTCAGGTTCCATGGGCTGTTGCATCTCGGATACAATGCCATTTAATGAAGTGTTAACAGGCGCTTTCTGCACGCATTGAGACAACCCCGCCTTAGGAACGTGACGCCAGGACGACGCCTGCGATGGTAAATCCAAGTGCTGCGATCTGTGCCACGCCGAGCGGCTCACCGAGCGCTGCAGCCGATGCCAGCACACCAATGACCGGCACCAGCAATGTCCCGATGGCGGCCACGGAAGCTGGCAACCGCTGAAGGGCTGCGAACCAGCAGGCATAGGCGACGCAGAACTGGACCACGATGGAATAGCCGAACAGCGTCCATCCCAATGGCGTCAGCGCCATGAAGTGCGGCTGCTCGATCAAAAGACCCACAGATGCAACCGGCAGGCAGCCAATCAGGATTTGCCAGACCGCCGACGTCAACGGCGGCAGTGTCAGCGGCCAACGCTTGGCGAAGACGGTGCCGAGCGCAAACGCAAAAGCGCCGGTCAGCGCCAGAAGGATGCCCGGCAGCTTGGCATAGCTGGCGGCAATGCCCCCGCCGCCCATCAGTGCGATCAGCCCCGCGATAGCCATCGCCATGGCGACCACGCGCAACAATGAAATCCGTTCGCCGAGAATCGGCCACGCCAACACGGACGCCCACACCGGCATTGTATACGCCAGCACCGCCGCTTCGCTGGCCGGCAGATACACCAGCGCCAGACCCATCAGCGCCATCCAGGCTGTCACGTTGAGCACCGACAGCAGCACAAGCCGCGGCCACTGCGCGCGCGGTACCTTCAGCGATTGCTTGAATGCCAGCGCCAACAGCGCCAGCAACGCGGCGCCGATGATGCCCGACAGCCCGCGCACCGACAGCGGCGGCAATTCCATTAACAGATGTTTGGTGACGGGCCAGTTCAGGCCCCAGCCGATCGATGTAGCAACCAGCAGCAGATAGCCGATCGTCCGCGTTCGCCGCTGCGCAATGGCGTCTTGTTCCGGTGAGCTTTGGCTCAACGCTTCGGGCGGCGTGCGGCTGTCCACAGGTTTGGTCCTTCGACTCAAATTCCACACCATGTGGATGACGGGGAGAAAGATCATGCGCACGACACTTGATCCACCCGAAATCCGCAAAAACCGCGCATATCAAAGGCGCGATTTTGGAGGCCCGCGAGAAACTCTGGAGGAACTCACAAGGAGGTGAGATTTCGGCTTCCGAATCCACAAGGACTCACCGATACTTCCCGCAATGCGAACCTTTCCGGCGATGCGTCATCCCGCTGGAAATCCGCATTTTCCACCATATTTAGTATTTGATTCAGGTTTCGACACTAATCCTTGACGTGCTGGTTGGAGTCGGCCTAGCTTTGGGACTGTTCGGCGCGGGGGTTTTCAGTCCCGCCGGGCACCTCCCGAAAAGGGTCGAGAAGACAGCTCCGTCAGGCCGGTCGAGGCCACGGATCGTGGATTTGTCTGCGCTGTTTTCGGGGCCAAAATCGAAAAGGCGAAACGGCGGCAAACCGTGGCGCAAAAGGCGGAATTGGGGCGTTCGGGCAAGGCCGGTTTTGGGGACCGCACCTTGCTCACCAGAGTGAAACAGGCCGCAGCATCGGACCCGAACGGGACGGCGTGAACGGCCAAGGAACTGCGAACGAACCGGTTCGCAAATTGAAATCTCCGGCGTACCGTCAGATGCGGACGCGCCGGCAAAAGACGGGGCACTAAAATGCGAATCGAACGCCGCTACACCAAAGCCGACCAGTCACCCTACGCCGCCATCGACTTCCGGCTGACGACGAGCGAGATCCGCAACCCCGACGGCTCGGTGGTGTTCCGCCTTGAGAACGTCGAGGTGCCGGAGTTCTGGTCGCAGGTTGCCTCCGACGTTCTAGCGCAGAAATATTTCCGCAAAGCCGGTGTCGCCTCGCGCCTGAAAAAGGTCGAGGAAGAAACTGTCCCGTCATGGCTGTGGCGCTCGGTGCCGGACACTGACGCTCTCGCAGCGCTGCCCGAAGCCGAGCGCATCGGCGGCGAACATTCCGCCAAGCAGGTGTTCGATCGCCTCGCCGGCTGCTGGACCTACTGGGGCTGGAAGGGGGCGTACTTCACCTCTGAGGACGATGCGAAAGCGTTCTACGACGAACTGCGCTTCATGCTCGCCAAGCAGATGGTCGCGCCGAACTCGCCGCAGTGGTTCAACACCGGCCTGCATTGGGCTTATGGCGTCGATGGTCCCGGCCAAGGCCACTACTATGTCGATCCGTTCACCGGCAAGCTGGTGAAATCGAAATCCTCCTACGAGCATCCGCAGCCGCATGCCTGCTTCATTCAGGGCGTCAATGACGACCTCGTCAACGAAGGCGGCATCATGGACCTGTGGGTGCGTGAAGCGCGCCTGTTCAAGTACGGCTCCGGCACCGGCTCCAACTTCTCGCGGCTGCGTGGAGAAGGCGAAAAGCTGTCGGGCGGAGGCCGCTCCTCGGGCCTGATGTCCTTCCTGAAGATCGGCGACCGTGCAGCGGGCGCGATCAAATCCGGCGGCACCACGCGACGCGCGGCCAAGATGGTCGTGGTTGACGCGGACCATCCGGATATCGAGACCTATATCGACTGGAAGGTGAAGGAAGAGCAGAAGGTCGCAGCCCTCGTCACTGGTTCGAAGATCAACCAGAAGCACCTCAAGGCCATCATGAAGGCCTGCGTGAACTGCGAAGGTTCGGGCGACGATTGCTTCGACCCTGAAAAGAATCCCGCGCTGCGCCGTGAAATCAAGTTCGCACGCCGCGCACTGGTGCAGGACAACCTCATCAAGCGCGTGATGCAGTTCGCCAAGCAGGGCTACACCGACATTTCGTTCGACACCTACGACACCGACTGGGATTCGGAGGCGTATCTGACGGTCGCCGGCCAGAACTCCAACAACTCGGTGTCGCTCAAGGACGATTTCCTGCGCGCGGTGGAAACCGACGGCGACTGGAATCTCAACGCCCGCACCTCGAAGAAGGTGATGAAAACGCTGAAGGCCCGCGACCTGTGGGAAAAAATCGGTTACGCCGCCTGGGCGTCGGCCGATCCCGGCCTGCACTACAACACCACCATGAACGACTGGCACACCTGTAAGGCCAGCGGCGACATCCGCGCGTCGAATCCGTGCTCGGAATACATGTTCCTCGACGACACGGCGTGCAACCTCGCCTCCGCCAATCTGCTGACCTTCTACGACACGCAGACGCGCCGTTTTGACATCGAAGCCTATGAGCATCTGTGCCGGTTGTGGACTGTCGTGCTCGAAATCTCGGTGATGATGGCGCAGTTTCCGTCCAAGCCGATTGCCGAACTCTCCTACGAGTACCGCACGCTCGGCCTCGGCTATGCCAACATCGGCGGCCTGCTGATGACCATGGGTCTGTCATATGACTCCAAGGAAGGCCGCGCGCTGTGCGGCGCTCTCACCGCAGTCATGACCGGCACCAGCTACGCAACCTCCGCCGAGATGGCGAAGGAGCTTGGCCCCTTCCCCGGCTACAAGAAGAACGCAGCCCACATGCTGCGCGTGATCCGCAACCATCGCCGCGCAGCACACGGCCACTCGAACGGCTATGAAGCACTCGCCGTGAACCCCGTGCCGCTCGATCACGCAAGCTGCCCGCAGGGCGACATCGTCACCCGCGCGAAGCTCGTCTGGGATCAGGCACTTGAGCTTGGCGAACAGCATGGCTACCGCAACGCGCAGACCACTGTGGTTGCGCCGACCGGCACCATCGGTCTCGTCATGGATTGCGACACCACCGGCATCGAGCCGGACTTCGCGCTGGTGAAATTCAAGAAGCTCGCCGGTGGCGGCTACTGGAAGATCATCAACCGCGCAGTTCCCGAAGCGCTGCGCGCGCTCGGCTATCCCGAAAACGAGATCGCCGAGATCGAAGCCTATGCGGTCGGTCACGGCTCGCTCGGCCAGTCCCCCGGCATCAACGTCTCGACTCTCAAGGCAAAGGGCTTCACCGACGAAGCGCTGAAGAAGGTGGAAGCAGCACTGCCGACCGCCTTCGACATCAAGTTCGCTTTCAACAAGTGGACCTTCGGCGAAGACTTCCTGACCCAGACGCTCAAGTTGGAGGCGGAAGCGATTGCCGCCCCCGGCTTCGACCTGCTCGCGGCGGTGGGTTTCAGCAAGCGCGAAATCGAAGCCGCCAACGTGCACATCTGCGGCGCGATGACGGTCGAAGGCGCGCCTCACCTGAAGGCAGAACACTACGAAGTGTTCGATTGCGCCAATCCATGCGGCAAGATCGGCAAGCGTTACCTGTCGGTGGAAAGCCACATCCGCATGATGGCGGCATCGCAGCCCTTCATCTCGGGTGCGATTTCCAAGACTATCAACATGCCGAACGACGCCACGGTGGAGGATTGCAAATCCGCCTACCTGCTGTCGTGGAAGCTCGCGCTCAAGGCCAACGCGCTGTATCGCGACGGCTCGAAGCTCTCGCAGCCGCTGAACTCGCAGCTCATCAGCGACGATGACGACGAAGAAGATGCGGTGGAAGCGTTCTACGACAAGCCGATGGCGGCCCGCACCGCCCAGGTGTCGGAAAAGATCGTCGAGAAGCTGGTCGAGCGTATCGTCGTCATGCGCGAGCGCGAGAAGATGCCGGATCGCCGCAAGGGCTATACGCAAAAAGCGGTCGTCGGCGGGCACAAGGTTTATCTGCGCACAGGCGAATACGATGATGGACGCCTCGGCGAAATCTTCATCGACATGCACAAGGAAGGCGCGGCCCTTCGCTCCTTCATCAACAACTTCGCTATCGCCGTCTCGCTGGGCCTCCAGTATGGCGTGCCGCTGGAAGAATATGTCGACGCCTTCACCTTCACCCGCTTCGAGCCTGCGGGTCCGGTGCAGGGCAACGACTCGATCAAGTTCGCGACCTCGATCCTCGACTACGTGTTCCGTGAACTCGCCGTGTCGTACCAGTCGCGCTTCGATCTCGCCCACGTCGATCCGAGCGAGACGCAGTTCGACGCGCTCGGCAAGGGCGTCGAGGAAGGCCGCAACCCGGACGGCAACAAGTTCGTCTCGAAGGGCCTCACCCGCTCGCGCGCCGAGAAGCTGGTTGTGATGCAGGGCGGCGCTGATGCGCAGGCGTCGGGCAACGTCATGTCGATTGCGTCCGCAGGCGCGACCGCACGGCATCACGACGGGCAGGACAATGTCGAGGGCGCGACCGCGCTCAAGACCGCCGAGCCTGAGCGCGAACTCTCGCCCACCGAGAAGCTGGAGCAGCAGAACTGGAGCAAGTCAGGCTCTGCCGCAGCCGCCACGGCGCAGGCCGCACCGTCCAAGGCCGAACGCCGCGCGGAAGCGAAAGCCCGCGGCTATGAGGGCGACATGTGCACGGAGTGCAGCAACTTCACGCTGGTGCGGAACGGGACGTGCATGAAGTGCGATACGTGCGGAAGTACGACGGGGTGTTCGTGAGAACGCACTATTCTTAGATTGCCACCAAAAATTCAAAAACGGCGGCCCAAAGGCCGCCGTTTACTTAAAAGGCTTCAAGTCCCCGTTTCTGAAGACTTCGATAGGATTACGTTCGGTTCAATCATCCCAAGATTGGATGATCCTCTAAATTTGCGTCGGCCATTCTCTTAGGATCGAAGGCTTATGGTAGAAACCCGCCTGTTTACTACGAATGACGACTTCCTATTTAAAACGCCTCTCTACGCGCATCTGCCTGCAACAGATGATCAGCTTTATGAACTGCGCATGAAGGACTTGTTGGTGGATGGGTACTGCCCGCATTGCCGTCAGGTGCGGACATTCTCCTACAAACGGAAAAGTTACAACTTTGCGTGGTGGAACGCTTTTGATCCGAAGACCGAATCCACAGACGAGATCGTTGATTTGGTATGCACGAGATATGATGATCATACGATCAGGCTTTTAACCCGCATATCCGATAGCGGCGTTCAAAAGATCGGACAGTTTCCCTCATTTGCAGATATCGCTATTGATGAGAGCAAGGCTTACAGCAAGCTACTTTCCAAGGAAGATGCGGCGGAATTTCATAAAGCTATCGGACTCGCCGCACACAACGTCGGTATTGGCTCATATGTTTACTTTAGGCGCATATTTGAACGTTTAATTGCGAAGCGATTTAGTGAGTATAAGGTAAAAGAGGGCTGGCAGGAGACAGAATTCAAGGCACTTCGCATGAAGGAGAAAATAGAGCTCCTAAAAAATCATCTCCCCGAGTTTCTGGTAAAAAATGCGAAACTCTACTCAATTCTCAGTCTCGGCATTCATGAATTAAATGAGAAAGACTGCCTTGCCTTCTTTCCTGTATTGCGTCAGTCGACAATCTGGATATTGGAGCAAGATAAGAAGAAGCAAGAGGACCTCGCTCAGCAAAAAGAACTTGAGCAGGCAATATCTAGTTTCTCACCTAAACCCGGAAAGGCAGAAAGCCTATAACCGATTCGAGACCATAGCCCGGATGGAGAGAAGCGAAATCCGGGGTTACATCGCCAGCAGCACATTTCCCCGTAATGCGCTTCGCTCCATACGGGCTACGACCTCATTTTTCTGTTGGCCATTGACTGGATTCCCGCCTGCGCGGGAATGAGCGGGTGAAGAGAGATCCCGCATCCGCTCGTCCCCGCGAAGGCGGGGACCCAGATCGACATTGACAGTACTACGCCAGATTCAGACGCGCACTCGCAACAAGCGTCGCTCACGGCGATAAATCATCCCACAAATCGCGCCATGCGGGATTACTCTCTTCAATAAGGTTCAGCTTCCAACTGCGATTCCATTTCTTCAACTGTCGTTCGCGCGAGAAGGCGGTTTCCCGACTCTCATGCAATTCGTACCAAACAAGCATCGTCACGTTGTACTTCGACGTGAAACCCGACAGCGCGCCAGTCCGGTGCTGCCAGACGCGGCGCGGCAAGCTATCAGTCATGCCGATATAGAGCGTGCCGTTGCGCTGACTTGCCAGCATGTACACGAAAAAGCTCATGCTTTGTTGCCTCTGGATCCCCGCTTGCGCGGGGATGAGCGGGTTCAGGACTTTAGCAGCAGGCTTTCTGCTCTACGAACTGTTTCCATTCCCACACGCTAAGCCTCGGCATTGCCACATCCGCGCGCGTCATCGCGAACGCCAGTCGAAACACCGATGACGATTGCGCCGCCGTACTCCGCCGCACTCTCTCCCCCTCCCGCACCGCACATAAACATCCGCAAATACGTCAGCCTTGCTGCTGGAACGCTTACGCGATGGGCGTATTATCTCCCTCAGAGGCGAGCGGAGTGACGCGCATGCGGCTTCATCTCGACAACGAGAAACATGAAACGCAGATGTGTCTGGCGTTGGTGATCGCGATCATGATCCTCACTGGGTCCGCGATCCTGTACATGGGTGCACACTATCAAGTGGCAGCGCAGACAGTGAAGCGAACTCCGCTCGCCTCGCCGCTCTGACCGGCGTTCACGCCCCTTCCGCTTAAGGCGCGCGGTTCGCGCGCATGTCTTCGCGCGTCATCGCAAACTTCAACCGGAACAGCCCCGGCAATGCACCGGGCGCGGCGCCCGCTGGTTCCAGATCCTTCGGCGCCAGCAAACTGAGCGCGATGTCATGCAGTGCATCGCTGCTGGAGCCCGACACCAGCACGATCCAGTCCGCCGCCGCATCGCCGCCGCGTATGCGCTGTTCCTCGGTGAGACCGGATTGCGGCGTGTCGGTGTGAAGCAGATGCGCGCCGGTAAAGCTCCCTTGCTGCGGCAGCCTCCGCAGCACCTCGCGCAGATGCGCGGACAGCGCCTCCGCCCGGCCCGGCTGCGGCGACAGGCGCAGGGTCAACATTGCGCCGCCGACACCGCCGCCATGGCTGGCGATCACCCGGCACTGGCTGCGCACCATGTTGCGGTGATGCGGCATCATCTTCTTGGACCACGGCGTCGGATCGTTCAGCCGCGCCATATAATCCGGCGAGGACAGCGTGGCGTAGGCGTCGAGTTCGTAGAAGATGAAAAAGCCCACCCCGCCATCCGCAGCCGCCCAGCGCGAGCCGCGCAGGAATCCCGGAATGTTCATGCGCTCGGGGAAATGCTCGTGAGAGTGCCAGTCTTCGAACTCGGCACGCTGCTCGCGCGCCATGTCCCACCACATCGCAACCGCAGCATTGCCCAGCAAGGTCATCCGCAATCTCCCTTGGCTTGGACTATATACTATGCCTCGACGCTATGCCTCGATGCTATGCCTTGGACTTGCGATCTCCCCGCGCGTGGCGGCGATGCCCATCTCGAAACTGTCGGCGATGCGGCGGGCGCGGATGATGAAGGCCTCGGCCACGTCGCCCGCGAAAATCTCGCGTGCGGTGATCTCGAACAGCTTGAGCCAGCGGTCGAAATGCTCGCCCTTGAGCGGCAGCATCAGATGCGGACGCATCGGGCGGCCATTGTAGCGGCCGGTCTTGAGCAGCATCGACGACCAGAAATCGCTGATTTGCGCGATGTGATGGTCCCAGTCCTTCACCGCCGCATTGAAAATCGGCCCGATCAGGTCATCCTCGCGCGCGCGGCCGTAGAACGTCGCGACCAGTTTCGCGATGTTCTCCTCCGTCAGGTCTGGATGGAACGTGTGAATGGCGGGATTGGGCTGGTCTGTCATACGCCCGATGTAAGCCGCCGCGAGACATGAGGCAACCGGCGCGGCACCAGCCACACTTTCGGGTTGACCCGGCCCACGCACCCGGCGGAAGCTGGCAGGGGCTAAAAAGTTAGTCGTGCAAGCCGCCTGACGTGAGGACATGCATGTTCAAATCCATAACCGTGCTTGCAGCCGCAATGGTCCTCGCGCTGTGCGCTATCGATCCTTCACAAGCGGCGCCGACCGGCAAATCCAACCAGATCAAGTACGAGTATGTGCCGCCGAAGGACCCGGCGCATCAGGCCATCTACGAGCAGATGAAACAGGGCCGTGCCCTCGAACATTTGCAGGAGTTGCTCAGTCCGCTGCGCCTGCCCTACCCGCTGATGCTCACGGTTGCGGGCTGCGACGGCGTTCCGAACGCCTGGTACGGGAATGAAGTCATCAAGGTCTGTTACGAACTGCTGGCGGAGATGCTGAAAAATGCGCCCGCGCAGGATCTTCCCATCGGAATTTCACGGGGCGATACCATCATCGGTCCCGTTCTCGATGTCTTCCTGCACGAGACCGGCCATGCCGTATTCCACATGCTGCAAATCCCGATCCTGGGCCGGCAGGAAGATGCCGCCGATCAGTTCGCCGCCTACATCATGCTTCGGCTGGGCAAGGAAGAGGCCCGCAGGATGATCCTTGGCGCGGCCTATGGTTACAACATCCAGATGCCGCAGGGTGCGAAGGTCACCGTTCCGGTCGATGTGTTCTCAGACGAGCACTCGCTGCCGGCACAGCGGGCGTACAATGTCCTGTGCATCGCCTATGGCGCGGACAAGAAGCTGTTTGCCGACGTCGTCGACGAGGGATTTCTGCCCAAGAAGCGCGCCGAAAGCTGTAATTACGAATACGACGATCTCACCTTCGCCATGACAAAGCTGATCGGCCCGCATATCGACAGAAATCTCGCAAAGAAAACGCATGAGATCTGGGCGCGAACCGCAAGCGCCCGGCGCGCGCGTTTCGCGCGTCCGTAAACAAAACAGTCAACAGCATATCACTTACAAATCTTGTCGCGCCGCTTGTCCTGCAGCCGCTTTTCGCAATAGGTGATGCAGTACTTCCCGCCAGCCTTGGCGCAAGCGGCGGTGCATTTCTCGTAGCTGCAACCCCACGAGTCGGCGCGGACTGCGGTCGGCGCGGCGGCGAAGGTCATCACGACAGCACATGCAACCAGCGACCTGATGAGCAGCATATCGAACCTCCAAATGCGGCCTGTGAGCCGGATCAGACTACATGAATTTGCGGTCGCGCAAACTATCCAAACAGACAGGGACGCCGAGTCCACCGACCTCTCACGCCGGATCGATGCGCGCGATGGCGTCGCCGACACGCACTTCGCCGCTTTGGATAATCCGCGCGGTGATGCCGCCGTGGCCGCGCATGGCGTTGTAACCGCCGGGACCAAGCGCCTCCTCCATCCGGCTGCACGGCGCGCAGTCGCCCGACCCTTCCAGAATGGCCGTGCCGATCCGAAAGCGCTGCCCCTTCAGCGCGATGAGGTTGACGCCGCGCGTGACGAAATTCCGCCGCAGCAAGTCCGGCGAAATACTCTCGCGCCCGAGAAACGCTGCGATCGCTGCAATGTCCTCAGCCGCGATCAGCGTCACCTGCCGCCCGCCGTTCCGGCTGGTGGTGTAACGGTCGCCCTCGATGCCCCGCGCCGCCACCAGCATCGCAGACGCAGGCATGATCATGTCCGCGTGGCGCGCAGGACGCAGCCCGATCCAGTTGACCGTGCCCGGTCGCATAGGTGCAGCGATCAATCGGCCAAGCTGGGACTCGGGTGAAAACGCCAATGCCTTGCCTCGCTGATCCGGCGTGCGCCTTGACCGGAATCAAAAACAGCGCGCGACTATTCCAGTATAAGCTGCGGACACGATAACAGGGAGATCGTCATGTCCGCAGCCGATATCGCAAACCGTCATTTCGCGGCGGCTGTCGCCGAGGCACAGGCCGCCGGGCTGGAGCCCGGTGCCGTCTGCCGCGCGTTGCTCAATCTCGTCGTCACCAAGTATCTCGAAACACGCGGCGTGTCGGACGTGCAGTCGGAACTGCACTTCCTTGCTGACAACTGCGACCCCGACGCGGACTTCGCCTTCATGCGGCCGTGAGCGAGCCTCAGGCCTTGGCGTAACTGTAGAAGCCCTGGCCCGTTTTACGGCCGAGATGACCGGCATCGACCATCTCCTTCAGCAGCGGCGCAGGGCGATATTTCGGATCGTTGAAGCCGGTGTAGAACACCTCCATCACCGACAGCATGGTGTCGAGGCCGATCATGTCGGCCAGCGCCAACGGGCCGATCGGATGATTGCAGCCGAGCTTCATGCCGGCGTCGATTTCGTCTGCAGAAGCGATGCCTTCCTGCAACGCGAACACCGCTTCGTTGATCATCGGGCACAGGATGCGGTTGACCGCAAAGCCGGGGCTGTTCTTGGCGGTGACCGCCACCTTGCCGACGCGCTGGGCGAAAGCCAGCGCCTTGGCGTGGGTGTCGTCGGAGGTTTGCAATCCGCGGATCAGTTCGAGCAGCTGCATCACCGGAACCGGATTGAAGAAATGCATGCCGATGAAACGATCCGGGCGATCGGTTGCTGCCGCCAGCTTCGTCACCGAGATCGATGAGGTGTTGGTGGCGATCAGCGCGCGCGGCTGCAGGTGCGCGCAGAGATCCTTGAGAATTTTGATTTTCAGGTCTTCATTTTCAGTCGCGGCCTCGATCACCAGATCGCAGGACGACAATTTCGATTTGTCGGTGGTCGCCACGATCCGCGCCAGCACGGCGTCGCGGTCGGCGGTCGTCATCTTCTCTTTCTTGACCAGCCGGTCGAGGCTGCCGCCGATCGTGGCGACGCCACGTGATACGGCAGCATCCGAAATATCCACCATCACCACCGCAAGCCCCGCAGCCGCGCTGATCTGCGCGATGCCGTTACCCATGGTTCCGGCTCCGATGATGCCAACGGTCTCGATCATGTCTCTGGTCCTTTCAGTGCTTCAATCCGGCAACACGCCTTCGCCACCCGCCTTTGCAAGACAGCCCGGCCGTGCCTCATCCATGGATCGGGTATCTACTCCGCCCAGCCCGGCAGCGCCACAGCTAACAGGCCGGCTTTTAGCGGCAAATTCTCGCCCCGCGTGGCCGCATACCAGCCCGGCGGCTTAAGGACTTTTCTTCTCGAGACCCTGCCCGGCCTCACCCGGCTGCGCGTCCGCCATCACGCCTTGCGCGCGTGCCAGCGTCGCCAGTTCGCAGCCCTCGCAATACCGCCTGTCTTTATAGTCGATCCAGTTGTGCGCGAACACGCGGTCATTCGGGATATTGTAGCGGGTCTGCAGGACACGAACGAGAATGCGCCATGCGGCGATCTGCGCGTCGGTGGGCGGCTTACGCACATTCGGATAGTTGCCGACGAATTCCACGCCGACGGAATTGTCGTCGGTCACCTGACCGAAGGTCGTGCTGTTGTCGATGAATTTGTTGTCGTTGCGGTTGCCGTCGCGAACGTGATGCGGAACGGCGAACTCGACGATGGACCAGTACACCGTGCCGTCGGTCTCGACCCAAATCGCAGCACCACGCCGGTCCGGCTTTTCCTGTTGCCGCCGCGCATTGGCAAGCGCCGAACCTGCCGGACCTTCGGACTGATGCACGACGATGTTGCGCCATTCGCGCGCAAGCTCAAGGCGGCCCCACGGTGTCAGCCAGACGATGTTAAGGCCGGGAATATCGGGCGTACCCTTCGCGCGCGCGGCGATCTCGAAGCTCGTTAGCTGGGGGGCAGATTTGCCTAGCGCAGATACGGAAGGCTCAGGCAGCAGCGGCGTCTGCGCAGCGCTTTCAATGATTATTGGCGGCTGCGCCGTGCTCTCAATGAATGTTGGCGGCTGCGCCGCCATGGGCGAACAGCAGACGACAAGCCAGACCAGCGATACTCCCCATCGAGAGAACATCAGCACCTGCTGCGAGCGATCCCGGAACGGTCAGCCTAACCGAACTGGTGGCCGCCCGAAAGCGCTCTCGGGTCATTCGCAGGGCCTTTCGCTGGGCCTAGCTCGCGCGACGCGGCTTCATGGTTTGCTCTTGCCAGATATACAGCGCGCGCTTGGCCGAGGAGAAAGCCACCTCCTCGTATTGTTTGCGAAGCTGCTCGATCTCGGCGGCCGGCATGGTCAACATGCGGCTCAGGATCACCGCTTTCGTCGTCTCCCATGACAGATCGGCCGCACGGCACGCGGTCATCAGGCCGTCGTGGCGGTGAACCCGCATCAGCGGCTGGATCAACGCAATCGGCGCACCGGTCAGTGCTGCCAAAGTTGCAATCACCGTCTCGTACTGCCGGTCCTTGGCGAATTCAGCGAGCTTGTTTTCGGTCAGCTGGCGGCTTTCCACCAGCCGTTCGACGAGCGCCACTCCGGAGCGAAGGTCGCGCGGACGCTCGGCCTGGCGCTTGGATTCCTGCACCATGGTCTCGACGTGGCCCTGAATTGCGGCGCGTAACTGAGCAGGCGCCTTCGACATCAACCGCGCGTGGACGGCGCTCGGGGAATTGGTCAGCAGGTCCTGTAGCAACTGCACCGGCAGATCGGCCCGCAGTCCGGTCTTCTCGGCCAGCAGCGGATCGCCCTTAGACGCAGCGACCAACCGCAGCAACCCTGCGCGCCCGATCGTAGCCCCCGCGTTGCCAGCGACGCTGCGCAGCACCGCCCGGTCGCCGAGATCGATAAGCGCCTGCGTGACAACGGCGTCGATTGCGGAGCGTCCCGAGATCGCCAGCAGATGTCCCTGCCCGCGCGACGTGGCAACGTCCATCAGATCTTCGCTCGACAGCACCGGCGACTGGGTCAGCACCGGGCTTGCGACGGTGATGTTGATATTGGCAGCCAGCTTGCGCAGGACCGAGGCCGGCGCGAACGAAACCGGCGCCAGTTTCCGACTGAGTTCGACCAGCGCATCGACCTCGCAATCGCCGATGAAACCGGTCAGCAGGCTGTCGAAAATCTCGATCTGCGCGTGGCCGAGGCGGCCGCCATGCTCGAGCAAAAGATCCGTCACCTTCCGCAGCGAAGCGGCCCGGCGGTCCGGCGACCTGTTGCTGATGATGTCCTGAAGTTCCTGAGTGACGTTGCCCTGCACGAATTGGCCCTGTGCTGACCGAAAACAGGCCGCCCGGCGGCCGGGAAAATATAATCTTCAAAAATATCCGCCGAGCATACGACCGGATCGTTTCAAGGTCGTTAAATGATACCGTTTGCCCTACAAGGTGGCATGAGCAACGCCTTCCATCCTTCCTGTGACGCCGGCAGCGCGCAGGCGCAGCCGGGCAAAGGCCCGGCGGTTCGTCCGAACCTCGTGATCGCAACCACGATCCTGGCGTCCAGCCTCGCTTTCATCGACGGCTCGGTGGTCAATGTCGGGTTGCCCGCCATCGGCACGGACTTTCACGCCGACGCCAGCCAGTTGCAGTGGGTGGTCAACGCTTACCTGCTGCCGCTCAGCGCTCTCCTCCTGCTCGGCGGCGCGGCCGGTGATCGCTATGGCCGCAGGCGGTTGTTGATCGCGGGCGTCACACTTTTTGGCGCAGCGTCGCTGGCATGTGCGTTAGCGCCGACACTGGGCTGGCTGCTCGCCGCGCGGTTCATTCAGGGCGCGAGTGCCGCCATGCTGATGCCGAACAGTCTCGCGATTCTGGGACAGACGTTTTCCGGCGAAGCGAAAGGCCGCGCCATCGGCATCTGGGCTGCGACGGGTGCAGCGGCCGGTGCCATCGGGCCTGTGCTCGGCGGCTGGCTGATCGACGTCGGAAGCTGGCGGTTCGCGTTTCTGGTCAACCTGCCGCTCGCAGCAGGCGCTATCTGGCTCGCTGCGGCCTTTGTGCCTGCGGACCGTAACGATGGATCGGGCAAGCTCGACAGTGCGGGCGCGGTGCTTGCGACCCTCGGGCTCGGGCTGACCACTTGGGCGCTGACCGAGGGGTCCGCGCACGGCTGGTCGCGATTTGCCGTGGTGCTGATGGCGGCAGGCTGTGCAGCGCTTATTACATTCCTGCGGGTGGAACATCACCGCGGCGACAAGGCGATGATGCCGCTGGTGCTGTTCGGCTCGTCAAGCTTCGTTGGCCTCACGCTGCTGACGTTCCTGCTTTACGGCGCGCTCGGCGGATTGTTCGTGCTGGTGCCGTTCGTCCTGATCACGTCAGGCAGCTATTCCGCCACACAAGCCGGCGCGGCCTTGCTACCGCTGCCGCTGGTGATTGCGGTCGCCTCGCCGCTCGCGGGTGCATTCGCCGCTCGAACCGGACCACGCTGGCCTCTCATCATCGGGCCGCTGGTTGTCGCTATCGGCTTTCTGCTGGCGATCCGCGTTGGCGCTGCGCAAAGCTACTGGCGCGATGTGCTGCCCGCGATGGTCGTGATCGCGCTCGGCATGGCAGGTGCCGTAGCGCCGTTGACGACCGCCGTGCTGATGTCAGTGGATGAACATCATGTCGGTGCCGCGTCCGGGCTGAACAGCGCGGTGGCACGCACCGGCGGTCTTGTGACAACCGCGCTGATCGGCGCGGTGTTGATTGCGACGGGACCATCACTAGCCACGGCGTTCGGGATTGCCTGCGTCTGCGCCGCGATATTGTGCGTGGGAGCTTCGCTCTCGGCATTCCTGCTGATCGCGCACGACCCGGCGGGTTAAATTCAGGCCACGGCCATGATGACGTGCGCCTGAATTTTGGCAGCGACCGCGCCGCTGCCATGTCGATCGGCAATCACGGACGCTGCGTAGTCGGTTGCTGATTCCAGTGCGCCCGCGTCTCTCGCCTCGATTTCGTTGCGAAGCAGCGTTCCCTGACAATAGGCAACCGCAGGCACGCGTGGGGACGATGCGCGGCTTTGTTCGGCCTTCGTTTCGATCGCCACGCGGGAGAAACCCGCATCTTCCAGTTCGCTGCGGATCAGCGCCGTATCGTGGTAGCCGTGCGGTGTCCGCGCCAGAAAGCGCGGCGGGTCTTTCGGGAAAATCGTTGCCAGAGCATTGGTCACATCGTTGGCAAACACATTGTCCTCGATGCGATCCCAGACGCTGAATAAAAAGTGTCCGCCGGGCTTCAGCACCCGCCTCGCTTCGCGGTAGCCGGATGTACGGTTGGGAAAGAACATCGCGCCGAACTGGCAACATACAAGATCGAATCCCGCATCCTCGAACGGCAGCGCCAGCGCATCCGCTTGACGCCATGTGATCCGGGTGTCGGAAGGCTGGCGCGATGCCGCGTAATCGACCATCGGCTGGTTGAGGTCGGTGACGGTATAGCTAGCGCCCGGAGGCAGTTTCGGCGCCAGGGCGCGCGTAACAACCCCGCTGCCTGCGGCTGTTTCCAGAACGGCGCCTGGTGACAACAACGCTGCGCGTTGCGCGATATCCGCGGCGTATGCCTCGAAAATCAACGGCACCATATAGCGGTCGTAGTTTTCCGGAATCGAGCCGGCGAACACCTTGTCGGCTTCCAGCATGACTTGTCACCCGGCGTCGGTTTGACGGTTCGCAAGACTAACACAGAATTATTCGCGCGCATCGGCTCGGTGCATGGCGCGCGAAACAAATCCGCGCGCTAATACGGCGGCGGCTTCCTCGCGCGCTGGCTCTTTGCCGCCTCGACCCACCACATCAGGTCGTCGGCGAACCGCGGAAACGATCTTGCCAGCGCCTTGCCGCCCTCGCCGGTCGGCTCGCCGGCCTCGGACAGCGATGGCCCGATCGGCCCGACCGCGATGGTGGTCGACGTCACCACCATGCCCATCTCCGACAGCGTGCCGTGCCAGGCCAGTGCGGCCCGCGCGCCGGAGAACCGTCCCGCCGAATAGCTGGCAATGGCTGCCGGCCGCCAGAACCATTCTTCGAGAAAATGATCGGTGAGATTCTTCAGGCCGGGCTGGATGCCCCAGTTGTATTCGCCGGTGACGAATACGAAGCCGTCGGCAGCGATAATTTTTTGCGCCAGCGCTTCCAGCACTGCGGGCACCTCACCTTTCGGATATTCCTTGCGCATCCGGTCCAGCATCGGAAGGTTGATCGCTTTGGCGTCGATCAGTTCGGCGTCCGCGCCGCGCTCGCGCAATCCGTTGACGATATAATCCGCAAGGCGAATGCCCATCCGGTCGGAGCGGTACGAACCGTAGAGAACGAGAATCCGGTCGGTCATGGGGCGCGGCTCCTGTATGCTGGCGCGTCAGCGTAGCTGGCGATCTCTGTTCGATCAAACAAGCATATATTTTTTGACGGCAGCTTCATCCCACATCATTCCGTTGCCGGGACGCTGCGGAATAATCGCGTTGCCATCCACGATCTGGATCGGCTGTTGCAGAATCGGATTGGCCCAGTCGACATATTCGAGCCAGTGCCGCGTCGGGGTTGCTGCCATCAGATGTGCGCTGACTTCAGGGAACAGATGCGTGGACATTTCGCGGTTGTATGCTGCTGCGAGCCCCGCCGCGCGCATCCAGCCGGTGACCCCGCCGATGCGATCCAGATCCGGCATCACGAAATCGGATGCGGTGGCTGCGAGCGACGCTGCCATCGGCTGCAACCCGGTGAAATTTTCACCGATCTGAATCGGAGTCGTCACCGCCTGCGCCAACAGCGCCATGTGATGATAGTCGTCATGACGCATCGGCTCTTCGATCCAGTAAACGCCTTCGCTGTCGAGCGCGTGGCCGTAGCGCATCGCGTCGGCGAAACTCAAGGCCTGATTGAAATCGACCATCAGGTGCACATGATCCGGCAGGCGCTTGCGCACCGCGCGAACCACAGGGAGATCGTGATGAAGGCCGCCCGCGCGGCCGAGCCGCAACTTGACGCCCTTGAAGCCGCCTGCAAGCAGCGCCTCGGCTTCATCCGCAGCAGCATCCGGCGGCATCAGGCCGAGCCCGTTGCTGTTATAGGCTTGAATGGGGCGCGGACTGGCGCCGAGCAATGTCGCGAGCGGCATGTTCGACGCAATCGCCAGTGCGTCCCAGATCGCCGTATCCACCGACGAAATCACCATCATCGATGGCCCGGCTAATCCCGGCAGCTTGAAATGCTTCGCCACCGTTTGCGCCAGATCCTGCGGCGCAAGCGGCATGCCGGTCAGCGCCTCGCCCAGTTCCGCAACCACCGGCACCAGCGACCGCGCGATGCCCGGCAGATAGCACCACGCATAGGCGCGTCCCTCGACACCCTCGCGGGTTTTCAGATCGACCAGCAGCAGCGAGGCGTCCTTGATGGTCTGTGCGCTGGTGCCGAGCGGACGCGCCATCGGCACGGTGACGGCCCTCGCGGTCAAGGAATGAAGTGTGAGCTTTTCGGTTTGCATGCGAGGTGTCCGTCCGGTTTGCGACGTGCGTGGTGATACAGGCCTGCGGCCTCGCCCTCCAGTCAAATCCGCGTATGATGACTTACGCCACAAGCATCGAACCGGACGACTTTCATGCTTCGATGCGGATCGAACCATTTAGCCGCCCCGGCATCGTATGGTTCACGCATCTTCCTGACCCGATGGAGACCTTATGCCTCGCGACATCATCCGCGTCGAACCGCTGTCGACGTACCTCGAGCGCTGGAAGGCGCCGACCTCCGCCGTGACCCGGCATGGCGACACGATTTATGTGTCAGGCTTTCCGCCGTTCGATCCGCAAACCGGCGAGGTTGTCGATGCGCCGATCGAGCGGCAGACTGAACTGGTGCTGGAGCAACTCAAGCTGTGTGTCGAGACGGCAGGATCGTCGATGGACCATGTGCTCAAGTGCAACGTCTATTGCACGTCGGTCGAAAAATTCGCGGCAGTCAATGCGATCTATGCACGTTATTTTCCGGTGAACCCGCCTGCCCGCATTTTCGTCTGCGTGCCGGCGTGGCCGGGACATTTCGATATCGAGATCGATTGCATCGCGGCGGTCAAATAGCAGAACCTATTGTGCACCCCATCACGCCATGGTGCAGGATGTCGCGCCGCGCTTGCCGTGCCGGAGCAAGGTACCCTTTTTTGTCATGGTCAGCGAAACGCCACGGCCGGTATAACGCGAACCGGTCAGGGTGAACCGCTTCTTCAGCGCCACGGACTTTCCGTCGATCTGAATGTTCGCGATTTTCGGATCGAGGAACGCCACGACAAAGCGCGCACCGTCGGCGCAGGTGAAACTCTGGAAAGTCTGCGCGGACGCTGGAGAACCGCCCGCGCCAGCCAGAACGGCAAAAGCCGCTGCAAGGAATGTAACTCGCTTCATCGATTATCTCTCCTCACCATCACGCCGCCGTTCGGGCCACCCTTGATCCACCAAAACGACCAGATCCGCCGCGCACTCTACAAGCCCACCTTTCCTGTGCATATCGCAACAGTTCACGGGAGCCACCGTCCGCGAGGGGGTAAACTGAACCCATCATCGGCTATTGCGATTTCGCAAGCGCCATCAACCACCTGTGGTCTTTCGGCAATTGTCCGTGAGTCGCGTCGTCCCTGCTTCAGAGGGAGAGTTCAGATGCTGACAAATCTAGCGCTCCGGGATGCCAGACCGGCGGTGATCGTGTGTCCAGGCTGTGCCAAGCACCTGATGGACGTCATGGACGTCCGCTGGGCGATGACCAAGCTTGAGTTCACCTACGCCTGCTCGGGCTGCGGAACCGAAACCATCCGCGCCATCGCAGGCGACACGCCGGTGTTTGTCTCGCGCGCCTCGACCCATCTGCGCAGTCTCGAAATTTTCCGTTTCAGTCCGGATGCCGCCGAGCGGCCACGGCATCGCGCGGTCGAAACCGCGATCAGCTCGCAGGTCGTTCGCGAGCGACGAGTGGGCGAACGCTAACCACTTCCACCGCCATCAGAAGCACAGGTTGGTGACGACCTTGCCGGACTTGTCCTTGATCACATAGGGACACGCCGCGCGCTTGAGCGCCGCCTTGGCATCTTCATTGCCGAGCGCTGCGGATTTCTCATAGTAGGTTTTCGCAGCAGCCGAATCCTGCGCGCCGCCTGTTCCGCTTTTGGCGAAATATCCCATCCGCTCCAGCGCGCCGGGATGCTCCTGCGCCGCCGCTTTCTCAAACAGGCTCCGCGCGCCGACCTCATCCTTCGGTCCGCCGACACCATCCTGCAACATCAGTCCCAATTGAAACTGGGCTTCGGCATTGGTCTCGGCGGCTTTCGCCAGCAGGCTGCGCGAGCGGGCTGCATCCGCAGGCGCCGCCCCGCCCTTGCCGGACAATGCCGCGAGATTGCTGACGCCGCGCGGATTGCCGCCTTGCGCTGCGCGCTCGAACAGCTTGGCCGCCGCCGCGTCGTCCTTCGCGGCACCGATGCCGGTCGCATAGGCAACGCCGAGTTCGACCATCGCCGAGGTGCTGCCCTTGTCAGCGGCCTTGCGCCAGACAGCGATAGCTTCCGCGCTCTGGCGGTTCGCCGCATAAGCGCGGCCGAGCTGATACATCGCCCGCCGCGAACCCGAGGCCTGCTTGCAGAATTTGATCGCGGTCGTGACATCGGCCGCGGCAACATTCGCAACACCCTTCACGTCGGCAGGCTTGTCGGGATCGGCCGGATCGGCGGCGAGCCGGTCGCACAGCACCAGATCGGCGGACTGCGCATACAGCGGCGCATGTGTTGCGATCAGGAGGAGAGTGGCGATGCCTAAACTTGCGGCAATGGAACTTGCAGGACGGATCATGGAGGTCTCGGGATGTTTGCTGTCGGCCCAGTATATCCCGACAATGATCCGCCCGGCTACGCCTTCAGCCAATCCAGTATCGGCGCGTTGATCTCGCGCGGATAGGTATGGCTGAGGTCGTCGATCTCGCGATAGGTCACGTTCGCGCCGGCGGCACTTAGCGCGCGCTGTGCCTGCCGCGCCACCTCGACCGGAAACATCCAGTCGAGCGCGCCATGGGTCAGGAAAATCGGCAAGCCCTGCATCCGCTGCGCATCCGCCATCGAGATCAGCATCGGATGGAAGGTCGCCGACACCGGCGCGAGATGGGTGAACGGCGAACCGTTGTCGAGCGCGCTGACATAACAGAACGTACCGCCATCGCTCATGCCCGTGAGGAGTCGTCGTTCGGGATCGATCCTCCATTTGGCGCTGACCTGCTCCACGATGCGCGCAAGGTTCGGCGTATCGTTATCGTCGCCCATCAGCGCCCACGTTGAGCCCAGCGAGTTTCCCGCCGATGTCGGCGCGACCAGGATTGCACCGAAGGAGCGCGCATCGCGCAACCAGCTCCAGAGAAAGCCGCGCCCGTGGCCGCTGCCGCCGTGCAGTGCGACCACCAGCGGCCACGCGCGATCCGGCGTGTAAGTCTCCGGCACGTAAAGCGAGAACCCGCCGCGCGTGCGGGATTCATTGTTAAAATGCATCACGCCGGTCTCGCCGTCGCGCGGCGGTTGCATGGCGCGCGCCAATGCATCGGCATCGGACCGCTGCGACGGATCGAGGAAAAATCCGTTCACCGCCGGGATCATCGACGCGAGCGGATAGAGTGCTTCCTGCGCACGGGGCAGATGCCGCAACGCCTTGAACACCGCACGGATGTCGCCCTGCCCCGCTGCGGCGCGCAATTCGGTGAACGCCGACAGCGCTTCATCGCTTGCGGCAATCAGCCGTTTGCCTACATCGTCCGATTCACCGGAAGGCTTGAACTCGGAATAAGCAGCACGCAGTGCTGTGTCCGGCGTGCCCACCGCCTCCATCACTTCGCCGAATGCCGACGGATCGAGGTGACGCGCGACGAGACTGAGCGTCTCGATGCATGTGAGCAAGGGCGGCAAAATTGTTGCAGGATCTGAGGTCATCAACCTCACGCTACCGTCCGGAGCCGCGCACAGGCAAGGAGACGCTCCGGACTGGCAGCCATGATGTCAGGATTTCGGCGGCATAATCGAATGCCGCTACTCTTCTTTTTCCGTCGTGAAGAACAGCGGATAGCCTTTGGCCTTGCCCAGTTCAGTCGCTTCCCTGGCTTTGGTCTCAGCCACATCGCGGGTGTAAACCGCGATAACGCAAGCGCCCTTCTGGTGCGCCGTCAGCATCACCCGGCCCGCGGTCTCCTCGCCCATACGGAACACAGCCTTCAGCACCATCACAACGAATTCGCGCGGCGTGAAGTCGTCGTTGAGCAGGATCACCTTGTAGAGCGGCGGCCGCTGCAACTTGATTGCAGTCTTGGTGGTGGTTTTCGGTTTGATGGTGGTCGGGCTCATCGATGATCTCTTGGAGGCATACGAATGCATTCGTCAGGAACCTAGTCTTTGCCTCGGCGTTATCAAGGCGAACCCCGCCGCGCAGGCTCTGCCGCCGGCAAAATCCCGCAATTTCACTAACGGAACCATGGATTCGGACCCATGACTTTGCACTATTTTTCGGACCCTTCGACCGCGAGTTTCAAGGTAAAACCCGTGTCCTTCATCTTCCCGGACGACGGATTGGTCCATAACAATTCGCTGCCGTTCCTGCTCTACAAAGGCGCGATCGACCTGGATAACGGCGATCCCGAACAGGCCATCGAGGACCGGTTCGCAGCCAACGGCTGGGGCCAGACATGGCGCAACGGCATTTACGATTATCTCCATTATCACGCGACCGTCCACGAGGTGCTGGGCGTCGCGCGCGGCCGCGCTCTGGTGCGTTTCGGCGGCGACCATGGCGAAGATTTTGAAATCAGGCGCGGCGACGTCGCAATCCTGCCTGCGGGCACCGGGCATCAATGCTTGTCGGCCAGTGAGGACTTATCGGTGGTTGGTGCCTATCCGCCCGGCCCGCAGATGCAAATTTCGCGGCCGACGCCCCAGAATTACGAGCTGGCAACGAAGACTATCCCGCTGGTCGCACTGCCGAAGACCGATCCGGTTTACGGATTGCACGGCCCCTTGGTCGAGCTTTGGAAAAAACGCAGCGGCGCATAACGCCGCGGCTTACGGGACGGCAACCGCGCGAGATGCCTGTTCGGGTCCCATCGGAACGCAAGTCTTCTTGCGCCGAAGCGCGCCGCTCCCACCAGTGACCTTCAGCACCTTTCCCACTCCACAGGACCCGTTGTCGACATAGACGACGGACCATGGCGACAGGAAATACGGTTCTTTTTTCAGGAAGTTGGGTGACAGCTCTTGCGCCAGACAAGGCGCGGAAACGCTACACAAAAGTGCGAGGGCGACGACGGTACGCATGACGCTCATCCCAAAAGCCGGCAGATCGTACAATGCGCGGTTTCAGTGAATGTTCCAAGACACGAACTGCGGCACGCTGATTATTTTCACGGCATGGCACGCATGTAAGCATTGCGCAGCTCACCGGAACGGCGAGCCGCGCAATGTGTTGGACCTCCCATAGCGACGGAGGTTCTCATGCGACGTAAATTGCTTCTCACCACACTGGTGGCCGCTTCGCTTGCGGCATCAACGCTCGCTGCATCTGCCCAGACAGCCCCACCCTCGTCGCCGGGCGGTTCGGCGGCCGGTTCGCCGGGTGTCTCACCGGCCTCGCCGCCACCCGCTGCCACAACGCCACCGCCGGCCACGACCGGCAGCAACTCCGGCGTCAACCAGCCCGGCGTGCCCAACACATCCACGCCCGGCAAGATCGGGACTGGTGCTACGCCGAGCGGCCTGCCCGGCGACAGCACGTCCAACCCCGGCTATCCCGGCAAGGTCGGAAGCCCGACACGCTAGACGCTCGATTGATGGAAGCCGAGGGCTGACTAGTCGGCTTTTTTGGCTTCCTGTTTGAGAGGCGCAAGCATCCACAGCGTGAGGAAGGTGAACACCGAAATCACCACAGCCACGTCGTAAGCGCCGAGGCCGACCGCTGCGCCGGTCGCGCCGGTCGCCCACAGGCTTGCGGCGGTAGCGGTGCCGTGAACCCGGTTGTCGGTCTTGAGGATCGCACCGCCGCCGATGAAGCCCATGCCGGTCATCAGGCCTTCGATGATGCGGGCCATTCCATCGGGGTGGCCTGCCAGCAGGCCTTCGGTAGCCTGTACGATGCCGCAGGTTGCCAGCGCGACCAGAGGAAATGTCCGCAGGCCCGCGCTGCGCTCCTCCTTCTCGCGATTCCATCCGATCGGCAGCGCCAGGATGTAGGCGATTGTCATCGCCAAAAGATGGGGACCGACGCGGAAACTCCCCGCCATTTCCAGAATCGATTGCATGTTGACCTCCGCCCGCACCCTAGAGCGGCGGCCGGTCGCGCGGACCGCGACAAATGCTCACGCGGAACTGCTGCGCGGGTTCCGCGAGCGGAGATCAGAGCTGAGCGCAGCGCTACTCGGTCTTGGTGTTGCTGTTGGAGCTGGTGCGCGGCGTGCCATCCTTGCCGGCACCCGCGATGCGGACCTGATCGCCGTCCGCGATGCCATCGAGCGGCGTCACGATGATCCGATCGTCCGGTGCCAGACCAGAGGCGATCTCGATCTCGCGGCCGAGATCGCGTGCGATGGTCACGGTTTTGAACAGCACCTTATCCCCGGCAGTGACGGTCGCGACCCGAAGACCGCTGTTGTTGAACACCAGCGCGCTGGCCGGGATGCTCAGGGGTTGCGCCTCGCTCGCCAGCGTGAGCTTCACGTTGGCGAATGCGCCGGGGCGCAGTTCGCCCTTGGTGTTCTCGATCGCGAGCTGCATCCGGGTGGTGCCGGACGACACATCCACCGACTGCGCCGAGGCCTCGATGGTCGCCGGGAAACTGCGATTGGCGTATTCCGGCACCGTGACGGTCGCCTTGGCGCCCATCTTGATACCCGGCAGATAGCTTTGCGGCACATTCACGTAGAGACGCAGCTTCTTGACGTCGGATACGACGAACATGGCAGCACCCGAGCCGGTGCCGCCGCTGATCAGCGCGCCGACGTCGGTATTGCGCTCGGTGACGATGCCGTCGAACGGAGCCGTAACAGTCTTGTAGCTCGCCAGCGCTTCGAGCCGTTCCACGTTGGCCTGCTGCGAATTGACCTGTGCTTCCTTGCTGGCGAGGTCGGCCGAACGCTCGTCGATCTCCTGCTGGGACACGAAATTGGACGCCAGCAGCGTCTTGCGGCGCGACAGCGTCGCGGCGGACAGTTTGGCCGCGGCCTGCGCGTTTGCGCGGTCGGCGCGGGCCTGCAGCAACTGCTGGTCGAGATCCGGCGCCTCGATCTCGGCAAGCTCCTGACCGGCCTTAACCGGTGCGCCGATGTCGGCCTTCCAGCCTTTCAGGTAGCCGCTCACCCGCGCATAAATCGGCGCGCGGGAATAGGCCTCCAACCGGCCCGGCAGATCGAGCGTCGCATTCAGCGGCTTGGTGCCGGGCAGCGCAACGGCCACCGACGGGATCGCCTGAGCGTCGGTCCACTGCTTGAGTTCGGCATCGCCCTTCGAGCGGCTGATGACCCCGGTCACCACCACGGCCGCGAGCACGCCGAGAGCGACGGTGCCGTAGAGCTTTATCTTGCGCGGCGACACCGGCGGGGCTTGATCAGGTCGCATGAACGATCTCCGGTGCCGTCGCAGGTTTTGCGGGCATCTTCTTGTGGACCATACTGAATAACACTGGCACGAACATCAACGTGGCAAATGTGGCCAGGATCAATCCGCCGACCACTGCACGGCCCAGCGGCGCGTTCTGCTCGCCGCCCTCGCCCATTCCCAGCGCCATCGGGGTCATACCGATAATCATCGCCAGCGCCGTCATCAGCACCGGCCGGAGCCGGACGAATCCGGCATCGAGCGCCGCTGCAATCGGGTCGCCGAGTTCCTCATAGCGCTCGCGGGCAAACGCAATGACCAGCACCGAGTTCGCCGTTGCCACGCCCATGCACATGATCGCACCGGTCAGTGCCGGCACCGATAGCGTCGTGTGGGTCGCGAACAGCATCCAGACGATCCCGGCGAGTGCTGCCGGCAGCGCCGACACGATCACAAACGGATCGGACCAGGACTGGAAGTTCACCACGATCAGGAGATAGATCAGGGCAATCGCGCCAAGCAGGCCGAACAGCAGGCCTGCGAAGGCGCTGTTCATGGTGTCCACCTGACCGAGCAGAACCACCCGGCTGCCTTTTGGAACATCCTTTGCCGTATCGGCCATGATCTTCTGGATGTCCTTGGCCACCGCGCCGAGATCGCGGCCCTGCGGGGTCGCGAATATCTGCACCATGGACTGAATGTCGTACTGTGAGACCACAGCACTGGATGCGGTACGCGTGATGTCGGCAATGCCGCCCAGCATCGGCGTCGACGACAATCCGGCAGCGGAAATCGGCAGTGCCTCGAGCTTGCTCAGCGAGTCGATCTTGTACTGCGGCGTCTGCATCACGATGGAGTACGACACGCCGTTATCGGGATTGAGGAAGAATGTCGGCGCGACCTGCGAGCTACCGGCGAGATTGACCACCATGCTGTTGGTGACGTCGCGCGCGGTCAGGCCCACATACTGTGCGCGGGTACGATCCACATCGACATTGAAGCCGGGACTGTTCGGCGACTGCTGGATGCGGGCATCGGCGACGCCCGGAACCAACTTGATCCGCCGCAGCACGTCGGTGGCGTATTTGTAATTCTCCGCGAAATTGGCACCGCGCACCTGAAGATCGATCGGCGCCGGTGCGCCGAAGTTCAGAATCTGACTGACGATGTCGGCGGGCAGGAACGCGAACGATATGCCCGGAAATTCGCGCGGCAGCTTCTCGCGCAACTCGCGCACATAGTCGTCGGTCGGCCGGTGATCCCCCTTCAGCTTGATCTGGATATCGCCGTCCTGCGGACCTATCACGCCGGTGTTGTTGTAGGTCATATTGATGCTGCTGTTCGGCATGCCGATGTTGTCGGCCATGGTCTCGATATGATCCGGCGGAATGATCTGCCGGATCGCCTTCTGGACTTCCGCCAGACGGTTCGCGGTTTCCTCGACGCGGGTTCCGATCTGGTTGCGGACGTGGATCAGGATCTGCCCGGTATCGACCGATGGAAAGAAGTTGCGCCCCAGAAACGGCACCAGCAGGAACGACACCGCGACGAAGGCGATAAAGCCCGTGACGAACAGCGGGCGATGAGCCAGCGCCATTTCCAGCAGGCCGTGATACGCCGCCCTGAACTTCTCGAACCCTGACTCGAAGCCGCGCTGGAACATCACCAGCGGATTGCGCGTGCGCGGCTTCTCCGCAGCATTGCCGTGCTCGTCATGGGCGTGCTTGTGCAGCAGGTACTTTGCCATGGTCGGCACCAGCGTGCGCGACAGGATGAACGACCAGATCATCGCGAACATCACCGCTTCCGCCATCGGCACGAACAGGAAGCGCGACACGCCGGTCAGGAAGAACATCGGCACGAACACGATGCAGATACACAGCAGCGACACGAAGGCCGGAGTCACGATCTGGCGCGCGCCGTCCAGAATGGACTCCTCGACTTCCTTGCCCTGCTCCAGATGCCAGTTGATGTTCTCGATGGTCACGGTCGCGTCGTCGACCAGAATACCGACCGCGAGCGCAAGCCCGCCAAGCGTCATGATGTTGAGAGTCTCGCCGATCAGCGCGAGACAGATAATCGCGCCCAGCACCGACAGCGGAATCGACACCGCGATGATGACGGTCGAGCGCCAGCTTCCCAGAAACAGCAGGATCATCACGCTGGTCAGTGCCGCCGCGAGAATGCCTTCGAAGGCAACGCCAGCAATCGCGCCGCGCACGAAGATCGACTGGTCGGCGAGGAACCCGACCTTCAGTCCATCCGGCATCGAGTCCTTGACGTCGGCGACCTTCTGCTTGATGCCGGAAATGATATCGAGCGTCGAAGTTGCGCCCGCCTTCAGCACCATCATCAGCACGGAACGGTTGCCGTCGACGTGAACGATATTGGTCTGCGGCGGATTGCCGTCGCGGACCGTCGCCACATCGCGGATGTAAACCGTCGCGCCGTTGACCACCTTGATCGGCAGGTTGCCCAATTCCTCGATCTTCAGCGGCGAGTTGTTGAGCCGGATGTTGTACTCGAAATTTCCGATCTTCTGGGTGCCGACCGGCGTGATCAGGTTCTGCGCCGCCAGCGCGTTGGCGACATCCTGTCCGGCAAGGCCAAGCGCCTGCATCGCGCTCGGATTGAGATCGATCTGGATCTGGCGCTGCTTGCCGCCATAGGGCCACGGGATCGCAGCACCGGGCACCGTGACCAACGGCGTGCGCAACTGGTTGGTGGCGAAGTCGAACAGGTTCTGCTCGGTCAGTCCTTCACCTGCCAGCGCAAGCTGGATGATCGGCACGGTGGAGGCGTTGTAGTTCAGGATCAGCGGCGGCGTCGAACCCGGCGGCAATTGCCGCAGCATGGTTTGCGAGATCGCCGTGACCTGCGCGTTCGCCGTGCGGATATCGACATTGGGCTGGAAGAAGATCTTGATGACGCCGGTGCCGTTGTAGGAATTGGCAACGATGTGCTCGATGTCGTTGACGGTGGTGGTCAGCGCGCGCTGAAACGGCGTGACGATGCGTCCGGCCATCTGGTCCGGCGGCAGGCCGGTATACGACCAGACCACCCCGATCACCGGAATCCGGATTTCGGGGAAAATATCGGTCGGTGTCCGCAGGGCGGCGAGCGGCCCGACGATCAGCAGCAGAAGTGCCAGCACGACGAACGTATAGGGTCGGCTCAGGGCAATCCGGACAAGCGCATTCATGTTTGACGTTTCTCGGTCAGCGGGCCGCGACGTTGCGCCCGCAGGAAAGACCTGTGTTGTTCACGCTCTATATCTTGGCGCTGATGTACCTGAATCTACCGCGATTTTGCAACGCCGCGAAACTCACAGTCGCTTGTTCAGGCGTCTGTGAAGTTCCTTTTTCCGGCCTGATTGGGCAAAAAACGGCTGTAGCGGCTAATTTATCACAAGATCATCTGGGTCTGGGTAACCACCGCCACCAGCCTGCCCTCGTCGGTTTCCAGCCTCGTCTGCCAGACGTGGGTGCGCCGTCCAAGGTGGATCGGGGTGGCCGTGGCCTTCACCGTCGCGCCTGCTTTGGCTCCGCCCACGAAATTGGTCTTGCTTTCGATGGTGGTGGTTCCCTGGGCGTCGGGCGGCAGGTTGATAATCGTCGCTGCGGCTCCGACGGAATCGGCAAACGCCATCACCGCGCCGCCATGGATCGAATGGCCCAGCGTGCAGAGGTCCTCGCGCACCACCATGGTCGCAACCACCTTGTTTTTCTCGGCCTCAACGAAGGTGACGCCCATCAGGACGGCCAACGGCATCGGCCGCGACTGGATCATTTCAAGCAGGGTCACAGGCCGGTCCTTCTCTTCATGTAATGCATGAGGTGGCTGCCGAGGCAGCAAGCCAGTTAAAGTAATGGATGAAGCCCGAAATCAGGCAGCTTCCACCCCGCACCACCCGGCGACGAACAGCGCAATCGCCCGCGTGGTCTTGCGCAGCGATTCGATTTCGACGCGCTCGTTGAAACCGTGCATCGCCTCGGCATTGGCACCGAAGCACAGGCTCGGGATGCCCGCATTGAGGCCATAGAACCGGGTGTCGGTCAGCGCGGTGAACACCAGCTCCTTCATCGGCCCGCCATGGCTGGTCTCATAGGCGCTGCGCAGCACGGCTTCGGACTCGTCCGCATCGGTCAGCTCATAGCCTTCGGACAGGAAGCCCGACCATTCAATCGTGGGCGGGTTCTTTGCCAGGAACGGATGGGTCTTCGCGGCCGCCGCGACGCAGGCAACGATCTCGGCCTGATGATCGGCAATCGACCAGCCGGGCAGCACGGCGATCCGGCAATCGAGATCGCACCACGCCGGCACCGACGATGCCCAGTCGCCGCCCTTGATAATGCCCGGATTGAAGTTGATCGGATGCTTCACGACCTTGAAATGCTTGTCGCTGGCGGCGCGCCGATTCCATTCCTCCTCCAGCACTTCAAGCGCCTCAACGAGGTGATACGCCGCCTTGATGGCATTGGCCCCCGCTCCCGCCTCGAACACATGCACCGGCTTGCCGCGCACCTTGAGACGAAACCAGATCACGCCGACCTGCGAGCGCACCAGCTTGCCGTTGGTCGGCTCGGGAATGAAACAGCAGTCTGCGCGATAGCCGCGCTGCACTGTCGAAAGAGCGCCGACGCCGGTGCTCTCCTCCTCGATGACAGACTGAAAATGAATCCGCGCCGTCGGCCTCAGGCTTGCGGCCTTGAGCGCATCGAGCGCGTAAAGCGCGGCGATGGTGCCGGACTTCATGTCGCCCGCCCCGCGCCCGTACATCCAGCCGTCCTTGACGGTCGGGGTGAATGGCGGCGTGTCCCACATGTCGAGCGGACCGGCGGGCACCACATCGCAATGGCCTTGCAGGATCAGCGAACGCCCCGCCTCCCGCGCCGGACGATAAGTCCCGACCACCGAGCGGGCCTTGGAAAAATCATGCTCGATGGGGCCATAGCCGCGCAGGTCTTTCAGATCGTTTGTGTCGATGTGCCAGTCGTCGACCTCGTAGCCGCGCGCGCGCAGCAGATCGCCCATCATGTCCTGACACGGCCCTTCCGCACCGCGCGTCGAGGGAATGGACGAGAATTGCTTCGTCGTCTCAAGCTGCCGGTCGAAGGCATCGTCCACCGCATCAAGAATGCGGCGGCGGGTGTCGTTGGCAATCGTTTTGGCGTCCATCGCGTTTCGTCCCTTTATGCCTGCGTCTGCCGCGCAGATTATCGGCACGAGTGTAGCCAGTTTTAGGGGACCGTTGGAAGGGAGGCGATGACCTCGGAGGTAAGCGTTGACGTCCGGAACACAAAAACCCGCCGGCTCATTGAACCTCATTCGGCGACGCAGCCACCAATGGTTTCGGGCACCAGCCGCGTACAGGTGGGATCCGAACGGATCGATCAAGCTCAAGCTAGGTGCGACACAATGCTTCTGATGTCCGATCTATTGAAATATTCAACCCTCGTAATCATGCTGCTGGCGATATTGTTCGCAAGCTACAAGGGACGACACGCGGTCTCTGCAAGCGGTCGATCGCTCGCCTGGACTTATGTTCCCCTGATTGCGTTTTTGGCAGTTTCTATCGGTCCAAGCGTCGTCGCCACATTCATCTATCTTGGCTACAAGTCCGGCCTCATGCAGGCCGGACCATCCGGATATCAATTTTCATCATTCATTTTTCAGCTCCCCCTTGATTTCGCGCTCATGAACTGGGGATTTGTCGCATTGTACGTGACTTGCCGGCTGGCACCGAACTTTCGGTCGGCCCGGTCTGCGATGTGGCTTTCCGCAGCCGCGATGTGTCTTCTTAACGTGCCGCTGTTCTTCCTGGCTCCTTTCATGGTTTCCAACGTCTTCGATGCGGGCCAAGGCATCGGCGTCGTTCAGGCCATGCTCAGCATGCCGCTCTGGTTCTTTCCATACCCCGCTTTTCTTGATCCCGACTCTGGCATTGGCCTTCTTGTCTTTGCACCGCTCGCGCCCATACCGCTTTCGGGGTTGGTCAGTTGGATCGTTGTCCAACTCATCGGAGGGATGGTCAGCTCTTAAAAAGGGAAAGCTTTGCGGTCGTAGGCGCATCAAAACAACGGGCGTGACCGCCACATCCCATGTGGCGGCCAAAGGGCGACCTGCGACGATCAATACCCGACTGTAAACCGCTGCCGCGAATGCGCAGGCTTCTCGACTTCATCCACCATCGCAATCGCATAGTCCTCGAACGAGATGCTGCTGCCCTTCTCGCTGGTCAGAAGCTGATCCTTGCCGAGACGGAATGTGCCGGTGCGCGGGCCTTCGACAAACAGCGCCGACGGCGACAGAAACGTCCAGTCGAGATCCTTCTCCTGCCGCAGCAGCGCGAGGAATTCGCCGCCCTTGGTGGCCTCGTCCTTGTAGAGCGCGGGGAATTCCGGCGTCGAGACCAGTGTCACGCCGGGTGCGACTTCGAGACTGCCCGCGCCGCCGACAACGAGATAGCGCTTCACGCCCGACGCCTTCACCGCATCGATCAGTTTGACCGGATCGCTTTGCAGGAAATGCACGGAGCTGATGACGGCGTCGTGGCCTTTGAGCTGTGCTGCGAGACCGTCCGTGTCGAACACGTCGCCCTTCTTCGGCGTGACGTTGGCCTGCGCCTGAACCTTCTCCGGATTGCGGACGATGGCGGTGACCTCGTGACCGCGGCGGGCGAGTTCTTTGAGAATGGGCAAACCGGCCCGGCCTGTGGCTCCGATCACTGCGACTTTCATGATGACGTCCTTTGCGGTTCATGGTATCCAATCGATACCAACTAACGAATGGATATCAGATGCCCGCTGGCAGCGCCGTTGTGAAGAAGGCACTTTCCCGAGACATGGTCTCCCTTGAGAAACCACCCGCCAGGCCTGTGCGCGGGAACAAGGCCGCGCGCGGCAACTGGCCGGTAGATCCCTATGCGCAGGATTGCCCGACGCGTCTCGTGCTTGATCGCATCGCCGACAAATGGACCGTGCTGCTGCTGATCCTGTTGTCGCGCCGGTCCTGGCGCTTCAACGAACTGCGCCGCGAGATTGGCGGGCTGACCCAGAAGATGGCGTCGCAGACGCTGAAGGGGCTGGAGCGCGACGGCCTCGTGAAGCGCAAGGTGACGCCGACGGTTCCGGTGACGGTGGAGTATTCGATCACGCCGCTGGGGCGAACGCTCAGCGACACGGTGGATGCCTTGCGCATCTGGGCGGAACAGCACATGGGCGATGTCACCCGGTCGCAGAAGCTCTACGACGGAATGAAAACGCCCTCGGCATAGGGCGAATTCAGGCGGGAGCGGACTGTGTAGATTTAGTCACACACGCCGACTTTGTGCGGTTGTTCCGCGTGCGTTCGCAAGAGTTGATCAGGCGTATACGACTTGCGCGGTAGGATGGTTCATCACCGGCAACGACCCGTTTGAATGCGCCGGTGGCTGAGAGTGTTGAGCTCCCGCAATCAAGGAGAGCAATCATGCCGGCCTTTACGCATCACAATCCGCGTCACGACGTTCAAGCAGCCATGACAGCTTGCCCAAGCTGCCTGAGCCACCTCATGCAGATCAGGGAGGTTCAGCCTCACTGGGAACAGGCAAAGCTCGACTTCGTTTATGAATGTCCGGCGTGCTGTACCGAAGTCCGGGAAACCGTTGCGTCGCATTAGACGCGCATCCTGCGCTTTTGCAGGCCATCGCCGCCTACCAGAATCACGGTCGCCCGACTACGATGAGGCATGACTCACGTCTATCTCATCACAGCGATCATTCTTGAGGTGATCGGAACCTCCGCGCTGCAGGCGTCGGAGCAGTTCACCAAGCCGACGCCGCTGATCCTGACGGCCGTCAGCTATGCGGCGTCGTTTTATTTCCTGTCGCTTGTGTTGCGGACCATGCCGGTCGGGATCGCCTACGCGATCTGGTCGGGTCTCGGCATCGTGCTGATCACGCTCGTCGGTCTGGTCTGGTTCGGCCAGAAGCTCGATACGCCCGCCATCATCGGTCTTGGACTGATCATCGCAGGCGTCGGCACCATCAATCTGTTTTCATCCACCGTTTCGCATTGACGCATTGGAGACACCGCGCATGGACAACCGCAATATGCTTTACGCCGTCGTTGGCGCCCTCGTCATCGCGGTCGCGGTGCTGGGCTACAAGGTCTATCAGGACAACAAGAAGCCGCAGGGCCTGCAGATCAATGTCGGTCCCGACGGGCTGAAGATTCAGAACAAGTGAGACACAGATGATCGCAATATCCTTGCCGCGAACGCTGTTGCTCGGCGCCATCGCATCGCTTGCGTTCACCGCGATTGCGCGCGCCGACATTGTCGGCCGTGAAAGCGACATCAGCGGCCTGCGGCTCGGTCAGAAGATTTATGTCGATGACGGCTCCTGCCCCGCCGGGCAGATCAAGGAAATCGCAGGCATGCGCCTTTCGGCAGCAGGCGTCGAAGCCTCGCGCAAATGCGTCGACCGCAAGGGAAAGCGCTGAGGTTTGCGATTGTACGTCGTCGTAGAGCGGTCTTCAGTTAACCCCCTACCCCGAAATGAAATCGCCGCACTTCTGGATGGTGTCGTTGCTGCCCCAGGGCATGATCGGCACCGAGGATGTCGAGTTCTTCGGCGATCCATCGATCAGCTTGTCGGAATAGACCATGTAGACCAACACGTTTCGCTTGGCGTCGCAGCCGCGCACGATCTGCATTTTCTTGAAGAACAGCGAGCGCCGCTGGCGGAACATGTCCTCGCCTTGTGCGGCCTTCGCCTTAAAGCGGATCGGCCCGATCTGGCGGCAGGCCAGCGAGATATCCGAGACCTGCTCGGCAAGCCCGAGCCAGCCCTTGTAGCCGCCCTTCTCCGGCACGGTGAAATGACACGCGACGCCTTCGATGTTCGGATCGTCGACGCCGTATGTCGCAAGCTTGTCATCCGGGCTGAGCAGCTTGAACACCGTGGAACGGCGGAAGATCAGGTCCGGCTCATCGGCCGCAGCCAGAGGCGTTATGGCCAGCCAGGTCAGGGCGGTGGCCAGCAGCGCGGTGGCTGTCAGGCGGGTCGAACGGAAAGGCATCGGCAGGCTCCAAGGGAGGTATCCGAAACATGGCGCGGGACAACTGCCCCGCACCGGGAACCCCTCATGTGGGGTGGCGTGACCGGCGTTGGAAGGCACGGGAATGTGACTGCGGATAAGTGGGCGTTAAGCGCTTTTGAAGGCTCAACGGCTACCATTTCGGCAGCATGAATCACGCAGAATGCGGTATCGAGACCGGATTGGCCGATGAACATTAAGCCAGATGGCGACACTAATATTGGAATCAACTGAGGAATTTCGCGTGTACGGCAATCGGCTACCTTCTCCGGGCGACCAGCAGGAACCGGTCGGCATTCTCTCCCTTTTCGGCAGTGACAGCAGTTCCCGTCCGGCCCGGTCCGGCGGCCGGCGCGCCGCGTGGCTTGCCGCGCTCCTGACCGCAGGATTTGCGCTGCCCGCCGACGCCCAGATTTTCTGGCCGATGGACCCCGGCAACGATTCCTACGCCGAGCCGCAGCGGCGGATCGAGCAACGCCGTCCACACGTCGCGCGCGCCAGACAGAAATTGCCCGACGCCCCGAAGGACACGGCCAAGCCGGTCGGTCCGATCGTGGTCGCGATCTCGATCGAAAAGCAGACCTTGAAGCTTTACGACCAGAACGGCCTGTTCGCCGAGTCGCCGGTCTCCACCGGCATGCGCGGCCATTCGACGCCGATGGGCGTGTTCAGCATCATCCAGAAGAACAAATATCACCGCTCGAATATCTACAGCGGCGCGCCGATGCCTTACATGCAGCGCATCACCTGGTCCGGCGTTGCGATGCATGCCGGCGTGCTGCCCGGCTATCCGGCGTCGCACGGCTGCATCCGTATGCCGATGAATTTCGCGATGCGGATGTGGGGCTGGACCCGCATGGGCGCGCGCGTCGTGATCGCACCCGGCGAAATCTCACCTGCCGAGATCACCCATCCGCTGCTGATCGCGCGCAAGCCTGAATCAAAGCCAATCGCAGCAGTAAGCGAGCTGGACAAGCGCGCAGAGACCACGCCGAAATCCGACCGCTCCTCGATTGTCGATGCCGCCGTCCACGAGAAGCCGCAGTTGAGGCTGACCTCGATCACCGACGCTGCACAACCGATCCGCACGGCAGACGCCAGCGGCGTCCTTCCACAGAAGAGCGACGCGGACACCCTCGTGGCGCAGGCGCCAAGGTGGGATGCCGGCCGGGATGGATCGCCTGCGCCCGAAGAGCCTAAAGAGGTCACCAAGGACGCGCCGAAAGATGCATCGCCGAACGCACAGCAGGACGATGCGAAAAAGGACGATCCAGACAAGCCCGAAGCTGGCAGCAACACCGGTGCGCCGGACAACAAGTCAGCCGACGAAAAGCCTGCCGACCAAAAGAGCGAAGCTTCAAAGCCTGACAAGGATCAGGCGCGCGCATCCGATCCTGTGATGCCGCCCGTCATAACGCCGCCGCTGGAAGGCTCGGCGGACTTCGTCGGTCCGGTCAAGCCGCGCACGGGGCATCTGGCCGCCTTCGTCAGCGCCAAGGAAAACAAGATTTACGTGCGGCAGAATTTCGAGCCGTGGTTTGAAGCGCCGATCACCATCGCTGCATCGGATCGCCCGCTCGGCACGCATGTCTTCACGGTCCGTGGCGACAAGACCGACGCCAATGCATTGCACTGGTCGGTGGTTTCGCTCCCCGCTCCCGTCCGGGTGACGGAAGCGGCTCCGCGACGCAAGCGCAGCGAACCCGCTGTTGCGATGGCGGCAACAGCTCCTCCGTCGTCGCCGACCGAGGCGCTCGATCGCCTGACCATCCCGGACGACACCATGAAGCGGATCGCATCGGCACTGGCACCGGGCGGCTCGATCACCGTGTCGGATCGCGGTCTTGGCGACGAGACCGGGCTCGGCACGGATTTCATCGTCCCGCTGCGGTAAGCATCGAAGCCAATTGTTTCGTCCGCTCGTCCCGCGAAGGCGGGGACCCATTTTTTGGGGGGCTGGATTCCCGCTTTCGCTGGAATGAGCGGAGAGTGCATGTTCTGCGTATGTTAGCTCGCAACCCGGTTGGCTTTCGGCGCGGCGTTGCGATAGAACCCGCCGATCATGACAACCCACGACATCCAGACCTCCGCCACCCCCGCCCCTAAGGACCAGCCGCGTGACGCGCTCGCACGGCTGACGCCGTTCGGCTGGAACGGCGGCATGGCCGTCATCCTGATTGGCCTTGCGCTGTCGTTTTTCCTGGCCGGTTATTTCGTCATCTACTGGCGCAATGCCGACATGGATTTCATGATCGTCTACAACGCGCTTGTGATGAACGACGGCAAGCCGCAGGCGTTCTTCGATCATCCGTCCTACTTCACCATCCTCACCGTGAAGTGGTGGTTTCGGGCGCTGCATTCGCTGGGCCTGCTCGATGCATGGAAACTGTCGTCGATCCCGTCCGCAACAAACGTGCCCGCGTTCGACGCCGCAATGACGAGCGCGATACGCGCCGGTCGCGTGGTGGCGTGGCTGACCGCAACGGTTTTCGTCATCGGCTTTGCAGCGTTCGCCCGCCGTATCTTCCGCGACTGGCGGATTGCCTTGCTCGCGACATTCGCATTCGCATTCTCCGGCGGCATCGCGGTTCATATGCGGATTCTTCGCAGCGAACTGATCGCCGCATGCCTGTTCACGCTGGCATTGATGCTGCTGATTGCCGTGAGCCGCCGCGCCGCCAACTGGCGTCCGCTCGCGCTGGCAGTGGCCGCCGCGTTTTGTGTGCTCGGGATGGAGAACAAGGTTCAAATTATTCTGCTGATCGCCGCCCTGCCGGTGATCATGCTTCCCTTCGGGAGCACTGACAGTGCCAGCACACCGTTCTGGCGGGCTTCATCGGGAGCCTGGATCGCTGTTTTGATTTCGGCCATTGTCGCGGCCATCATGCTTGTTCTGGCATGGCCATTGATCGCCGCAGGGCTCGAGCCTGAATCGATCGATATTGCCCAGCTTCACGCGCTGATTGCCGGCCGGTTCGGCATCTATCAGGTGGCGCTGCTGCTGTGGATCGGCGTCGGCATGATCGCCTTTGCCGCCATCTGGCGAATTGCGCCGTCCGAAACACTGGCGTCGATGTTCGCCGTGGCCGCTGGCGCATCATTCGGACTGCTCGCGCTTTATCTGCAGTTCGATCCGCAGAATATCGTGGCTGTCATCAACCCCATAGAAAAGATGCTGGTGTTTGCGGATGCGCCGGCGACCACAGCGACCGAGGGCGGCAAAATCCTTCCGGCAATCCTTTTGCTGCTCGAAGGCGTCAAGTCGGTGCTTCAGCGTTATACCTTTGTGTTGTTCACCTCGCCCCGCCCGACCGTTTTCCTGACCTGGCTGGTCATTCCCGGCATCGTCTACGCCTGGATCAGGGGCGAGCGGCAGGTTGCCATTCAGGCAGCATTGCTGCTGCTCTCCGCCATCGGCATCGATGCGCTCGGCGTGCGGCGGAATCTCAAGGCCGAATACTTCATCCTGACCGATCCGTTGATCATTCTGGCTGGCGCGTTGCTCCTGGAAAAAATGGACGATCTAAGGTTCCGGAAATGGGCCTATCCCATCGGCGCGGCGTTGATCGTCGCTCATGTGGCCGTCAGCCAGGCAGAACCGATCAAGCACGTCATGAAGCGCAGCGGTCCCGAATATATCTGCGAGTGGAACGAATATTACGAGCCGCTGTTGCCGCTGCCATGGTGCGACAAGCCGCCCAAGCGTCCATAAGGCAAGCGCCGGTGAGATCCGTCACGGCTTCTTGAAACTTGGGACGACCATGATCCGTTATCTTGAGCAAGAGTTCTCACGGAGCGCATCATGATCAACCGCCGAGGCGTACTGACAACCATGGCGATGAGCGCGGCGCTGCCGCTCACGACGCGCTCTGTGTTTGCTCAGGCTGCCATGAGCCGCATGACCGCCTATGGCTTCTCATTCACAAGCTTGAAGGGCGGCGATATTCGCCTCGCCGATTTTGCCGGCAAGCCGCTGCTGGTGGTCAACACTGCGTCGCTCTGCGGCTTCACCCCACAATATGCCGGTCTGCAGGAGTTGTGGACGCAGTTTCGCGACCGCGGCCTGACCGTGATCGGCGTGCCATCCAATGACTTCGGCGCGCAGGAACCGGGCGGCGCCAGCGACATCACGCAGACCGCCGAGCAGACCTATCACGTCAGTTTTCCGATTGCGGTGAAGACAACCGTAAAGGGGCCGAACGCCCATCCGTTCTACAAATGGGCGGCGGCTGAACGGCCCGCCGATCTGCCGAGCTGGAATTTCCACAAATACCTGATCGGCCGCGACGGCCATGTCGCGGAATCATTCTCGTCGCGTATCGATCCGACCGATACGCGCGTCATCACTGCGATAGCCCGGACGCTGACCGCCTGACGGAACTCTATCCACACCCAGATTAACCCTCTCGGCGTTGGCCCCGAAAATGGATTCGCGCAGTCCCCGTCTCGGGACTAGGCTACCGTCGGGGACTACGTTGGCGTCCGGCGGACCGGACGCGGGGGATTTTGCGTTCAGGGGTATTTTCGATGCGTATCAAGGCAACTTTTTTCGCCGCCAGCGCCATTTCGGTCTGCGCTTTCACCAGTGTCTGGTCTCAAGCGCTTATCCCGCAGCGCACCACTCCGCCGCCCAAGCCGCCAGCCGCCGTCGCTGCGCCGGCCCCCGCGCCTGCCGCGACGACTGCAACCGCTCCGGCTCCAGCACCTGCTCCAACACCCATCAAAGCCAATTGCGCCAACCCGAACGCCATCGGTGTGTCCCGCGTGGTTCAGATCGACACCACCGGCGGCCCCGGCTTCGGCTTCGAGCATTTCAAGCAGCTCGACTTCCTGCGCGACAAGGAAGTGGTGCTGACGTTCGATGACGGCCCGTGGCCCGTGAACACGCCATCGGTGCTCAAGACACTCGCCGACGAATGCACCAAGGCGATCTTTTTTCCGATCGGCAAGCATGCCACCTACTATCCAGAAATTCTCAAGCACGTTGCTGCCGAAGGCCACACCATCGGCTCGCACACATGGTCGCACGCCAATCTCAACAACAAGAAATTGACCGACGATCAGCGCAAGGACGAGATTGAGAAAGGTTTCAGCGCGGTGAAGTGGGCGCTCGGCGCGGCACCCTCGCCGCTGTTTCGTTTCCCAGCGCTGCAACATCCTGCGGCGATGGTGACCTATCTCGGCGAGCGTAACATCTCGATCTGGTCGTGCGATCTCGACTCGTTCGATTTCAAGGCCAGCACTGCGAAAAAGATCATCGATACCGTGATGAGCAAGCTCGACAAGAACGGCAAGGGCATCGTGCTGATGCACGACTTCCAGAAGCACACTGCCGAAGCACTGCCCGAACTGATGACGCGGCTGAAGGCCGGCGGGTACAAGGTCGTGCAGGTGAAAGCCAAGGCCCCAATGCAGACCATCGCGAAGTACGACGAGGAACTGGTCAAGGACGTGAAACTGCCGACGGTCAGTTCGCGCCCGCTCAACAGCGTGGTTCAAACGATCTCGGAATGACATTCTGTTTCGGGACGACAGGCACTTTGCCAGCCACCGTCCCGATGGTGTAAACGCGCCTGATGGGACGCGAAGACTTGCGCATCGAGGGTTATGTCATCCTGTCCGCCAACGGAATGCTGGCGGACGCGAGCGGCATCATGCCGCCCGAACTGAAGTTCGACGCCGATCAGCAATTTTTCGAGTCGTCGCTCGACGCAGCCGACCTGATCGTTCACGGCAAGCACTCGTTCGAAGATCAACCGCGCTCGCCCCAGCGCACGCGTATCGTGCTGACCCGCACCATTCCGGCCATCGCCCGCGATCCCGCCAATCCAAAGGCGACCTTGTGGAATCCCGCAGGCGCGTCATTCGCCGATGCCTGCCGGATGAGCGGCGTAACCGCCGGAACCGTAGCGATCATCGGCGGACCGGTCGTGTTCGGAATGTTCATGGATCTCTTTGATACGTTCTGGCTATCGCAGGCGCATCGCCTGACAATCCCCGGCGGTGTCGGCGGCTTTCCCGGCGTGCCGTCGCGGTCAGCACAGGACATTCTGGCGGCTCACGGACTCAAGGCTGCCGAGACCCGCGTGCTCGACGTGGAGCGCGGTGTCGATGTCACCGCATGGCGGCGACGCTAGACGTCGGTATAGCGGCTGTCTTCCATCGCCACCGGACGCGGATAGCCCGCGATCACCAGCAGCCCGCCGATTAGCGACAGGTTCTTCAACGCATGGATCATGTTGTTGATGCGGTCCGGGCCGGTCATGTCGAGGAAATTGTGGAAGTAGAACGTCGTCACCGCGACGAACAGCACCAGCAGAAATGCGAAGAACCGCGTGCCGAAATTCAGCGCGATGAATAGCCCTGCGGCAACTTCCACCACGCCGGCCAGGATCGCCAGCATCTTCGCGGTCGGCATTCCCGTCACGGCTTCAAGCTGAGCCGTATATTCCGCTAGCATCGCCGGAAGCGCGACCTTGTCGGCGATTGCCTGCGTGGTCGACGCAATGTCGAGGAGTTTTGAGGCACCGGAGAAGACAAACAGAACGACGAACAGAACACGTCCAAGTGTGACGATGGCTGGCATTGGTCGCCCCTGCTAAATTCCCAAAGACCTGACTATACAGGACTTAACTATAAAGCACTTCGCCTCAGCCGAACAGCGTCGGCTGTTGCCGTCCCGCCCGCTCCTGCGCTTCGACAGCCGCAACCGCTGTCATGTTGAGAATGCCGCGCGCAGTGACCGACGGCGTCAGGATATGCGCCGGGCGCGCGGGTCCGATCAGGATCGGGCCGACCGGAAGCGCATCGGCAAGGATCTTGATCATCTGATAGGCGATGTTGGCCGCATCCAGGTTCGGCATAATCAGGATATTGGCCGAGCCTTCGAGCCGCGAATGCGGCAGCACCAGGTTTCGCGACAGCGCGGTCAAGGCGGAATCGCCATGCATTTCGCCGTCCGCTTCGATTTCCGGGTGATCGTTCACCAGCAGTTCAGTCGCGCGGCGCATCTTCTGCGCCGAGGCGGAATCGTAGCTGCCGAAATCCGAATGCGACAGGAAAGCCACCTTCGGCTTGATGCCGAAACGCTGGACGTGGACAGCGGCAAGCGCCGCCATTTCCGCCAGTTCTTCCGCCGTCGGATTGGGGCGGATCTGGGTGTCGGCGATGAAATATGCGCCCTTGCTGGTGATCACCAGCGCCAGTGCCGAATAGTCCGCAAGCCCCGGCGTCACCCCGATGATCTCGCGAATGCGTCGAAGATGGCTCATGTAGCGACCATCGACACCGCACAGCATCGCGTCGGCCTCACCGCGCGCCACAGCCAGCGCTGCGATCACAGTGGCGTTGGTGCGCACCAGCGTTTTGGCCGCATCGGGCGTGATGCCGTGACGGCCGGCTACGTCGATATAGCTTTGCACATAGGAGCGATAACGCGGATCGTCCTCGGGGTTGATGAGGTCGAAGTCGCTGCCCGCCTTCATCGACAATCCGAAACGCTCGATGCGCGAGGACACAACCGACGGCCGCCCGACCAGAATGGGCCGCGCCAGCTTTTCCTCAAGCACCACCTGAACAGCGCGCAGCACGCGCTCGTCCTCGCCCTCGGCATAGATCACGCGCACCGGCTGGGTCTTCGCCTTCGCAAACACCGGCTTCATCACCAGACCGGAGCGGAACGCGAAGCGATCGAGCTGTTCGGTGTAGGCATCGAAATCGGTGATCGGCCGCGTCGCGACGCCGGAATCCATCGCCGCCTGCGCCACGGCGGGCGCCACGCGCAGGATCAGCCGCGGGTCGAACGGCGACGGGATCAGCGAGCCGGGACCGAAGCCCTGTGTCTCGCCGCCATCGAAGCGCACAACGACATCCGACGGCGGATCGCGCGCAAGCTGCGCCAGCGCATCCACCGCCGCACGCTTCATCTCTTCGTTAATTGCCGTCGCACCCACATCGAGCGCGCCCCGGAAGATAAACGGGAAGCAAAGGACGTTGTTGACCTGATTGGGGAAGTCGGAGCGCCCGGTGCAGATCATCGCATCGGGGCGCACCTTGCGCGCCTCGTCCGGCATGATCTCCGGCGTCGGATTGGCCAGCGCCATCACCAGCGGCTTGTCGGCCATTGCCTTGACCATCTCGGGCTTGAGCACGCCGCCGGCAGACACGCCAAGAAATACGTCCGCGCCGCCGATCACATCCGCCAGCGTGCGCTTGTCGGTCTTCTGCGCGTAAACCGCCTTCCACTTGTCCATCAGCGTATTGCGGCCTTCATAGACAAGGCCGTCGATGTCGCAGACCCAGATGTTCTTGCGCTTGGCGCCGAGCGACACCAGAAGATTGAGACAGGCGATGGCTGCGGCACCTGCGCCGGACGCGACGATCTTGATGTCTTCCAGCTTCTTGCCGTTCAGGATCAACGCATTGCGGATCGCTGCACAGACGATGATCGCGGTGCCGTGCTGGTCGTCGTGGAAGACGGGAATTTTCATCCGCGCCTTGAGCTGCTCCTCGATCTCGAAGCACTCCGGTCCCTTGATGTCCTCAAGGTTGATGCCGCCGAAGGTCGGCTCAAGTGCGGCCACCGTCTCGACCACGCGCGCGATGGTGTCGGCGGCAATCTCGATGTCGAACACATCGATGCCGGCGAACTTCTTGAACAGAACCGCCTTGCCTTCCATCACCGGCTTGGATGCAAGCGGTCCGATATTGCCAAGGCCAAGCACGGCAGTGCCGTTGCTGACGACGGCCACGAGATTGGCGCGGGTGGTGAGTTCGGCAGCCATCGCCGGATCGGCGGCAATGGCTTCGCAGGCAGCAGCCACGCCGGGAGAATAGGCCAGCGCGAGATCGCGCTGGTTCGCGAGCGGCTTGGTCGCCTGAATCTCGAGTTTACCGGGCCGTGGAAGGCGATGGTAAGCCAGCGCCGCGAGGCGCAGTTCTTCAGACAACGTCGACGCCATACCCACTCCCGATATTCTTTTAGCCCCGTCTTGCGGCGAGTGCTGTTTAGTCCCGTCCTGCGACGGTTATGCGATTCATCAAGTTTGCGGCAGATTGAGCCTGATGTGGAGTTCGCGCAACTGCTTGAGCGCTACTTCCGATGGCGCGCCCATGAGCAAATCTTCGGCACGCTGGTTCATCGGGAACAGCGAAATTTCGCGCAGGTTGTTCGTGCCGCAAAGCAGCATGACGATACGGTCAACGCCCGCAGCCATGCCGCCGTGCGGCGGTGCGCCGTACTGGAACGCGCGGTACATGCCGCCGAAACGCTCGATGACGGTTTCTTCGCCATAGCCTGCGATCTCGAACGCCTTCACCATCGCGTCGGGCCGATGGTTGCGAATGCCGCCTGACGCGATCTCGTAACCGTTGCAGGCGATATCGTACTGAAACGCATTGATCGTCAGCGGGTCCTGCGTCTGCAAGGCCTCCATGCCGCCCTGCGGCATCGAGAACGGGTTGTGCGAGAAGTCGACCTTCTTGTCTTCTTCGTTGTACTCGTACATCGGGAAGTCGACGATCCACGCCAGTTCGAACCGATCCTTGTCGATCAGGTTTAACTCTTCGCCCAACTTCGTGCGCGCGAGGCCTGCGAACTTCCAGAACTTTGACGGATCGCCGGCGACGAAGAACGCAGCATCGCCTTCCTTCAGGCCAAGCTGTTCGCGGATCGCAGCGGTGCGCTCAGGTCCGATATTGTTGGCGAGCGGGCCTGCGCCCTCTCCACCCTCACGCCACATGATGTAGCCGAGGCCGGGCTGGCCTTCGCCTTGCGCCCACGAATTCATACGATCGCAGAATGCGCGCGAACCACCGCCCGGTCCGGGAATGGCCCAGACTTGGTTCGTAGGGTCTTCGAGCATGCGTGCGAACACCTTGAAGCCCGAACCGCGGAAGTGCTCCGAGACGTTCTGCATCACCAACGGATTGCGAAGATCCGGTTTGTCGGTGCCGTACTTGCGCAAGCTTTCAGCGAACGGAATACGCGGCCACTTCTTGGTCACCGGCTTGCCGTTGGCGAATTCCTCGAACACGCCGGTGATCACCGGCTCCACCGCTGCGAACACGTCGTCCTGCGTAACGAAGCTCATTTCTAGATCGAGTTGGTAGAACTCACCCGGCAGACGATCGGCACGCGGGTCTTCGTCGCGGAAGCATGGCGCGATCTGGAAGTAGCGGTCGAAGCCCGACATCATCAGCAATTGCTTGTACTGCTGCGGCGCCTGCGGCAACGCGTAGAACTTGCCCGGATGAATGCGTGACGGCACCAGGAAGTCGCGCGCGCCTTCCGGCGACGACGCGGTGAGGATCGGCGTCTGGAATTCAAAGAAGCCAGCCTTCTTCATCCGCGCGCGCATCGAGTCGACGACAGCGCCGCGCGTCATGATGTTCTGGTGCAGCTTCTCGCGGCGCAGATCGAGGAAGCGATACTTGAGCCGGATTTCTTCCGGATATTCCTGATCGCCGAACACCGGCATCGGCAGTTCGGCCGCCTCGCCCAGCACTTCGATGTCGGCGATGAACAGTTCGACCGTGCCGGTCGGCAGGTCGGCATTGTCCGTGCCATCAGGGCGGCGGCGCACCTTGCCGTCGATTTTCACCACCCACTCGGCACGCAGCTTTTCAGCCAGACCGAATGCCTTCGAATCCGGATCGACCACGCATTGCGTCATTCCGTAATGGTCGCGCAGGTCGATGAACAGCAGTCCGCCGTGGTCGCGAATGCGGTGGCACCAGCCGGACAGCCGGACCTCTTGACCAATGTCGGCTTCGCGGAGCGCGCCGCAGGTGTGGGAACGATAACGATGCATGGAAATCCTGGAAATCGGCGTCAGAGACAAGAATCAGGGGATATGCACGCAAGGGCGCGCGCGCAGGGTTTACCCGAGCGCAGGGAACGCGGCAACCGGATGGTGCCACTTAACCTCCCGTATGGCGGGAAAAAGCTTAATAAAAACAATGCACCTGCCGACCAGCTCGCCGTCAGGCCCTGTTCTACGGGCTAGGTCTCCCGCTGGCCCTGCTCGATAATGATGGTCGGCACCCCGAAAGTGCCGGTTCGCACAGTAAAAACCCGCGTGCCGGGTTTGCGGCCCTCGCGTAGCTCAGACACCTCGAGACCCGCCTGTTGAAGCCGGGTCCGCGTGGCCTCGACGCTGGCGACACGCCACGAGACGCCGAAGATCTTGTCCGGCCCGTCCCCTCTGCCGTCCTTGAAGCGATGGATCACCTCGAACACCAGAGCGCCCGTCCTGAAAAACAGGAAGCGCGTTCCAAGCGCTGCGACGGTCCGGTCGAGCTTCATGTCGAGGCCGAGCCGCGCGCCGTATAGCGCAGCCGTGCGCTCGGGATCGGGTGTCGCAATCACAAGATGATCGAGCAAGGCGACAGATGCGGAGGCAGTCTCGGCTGAACGCTCCAGTTTTTCCACCCGCTGAACAAAGAACAACCTGATGCCATGGGTGAACTCCGCCGACGCACGCGTGCGTTTCCACGTCAGCGTGCGGCCTGTTGAGATATCCGTGCTCTTCCCGTCGCTGATGTCTTCGGGCGCGAGGCCAAGCCGCGTCAGGCGATGATGCGCCTTTGCGATATCATCGACGCTGAAAGCAAGACTCGCGAGGCCCTCGCCTTGCTTGTCGAGCGCGGCACGTATGCGATCTGCCGCTTCGCCCGCACCCGCAGGTGCCATCAGTTCGAGTGACGTATTTTCGAGTACGAAGATCGCGGTGGCCGCGCCATTGCTTTGCGCACGCCACGCAGGCGCGCGTCCGAGCAGGGTCTGATAGCCGGCAACGGCGGCGTCGATGTCGCGAACAAGAACGACGGCGTGGTCAAGTCCAGTAATCATGATGATGACGAAGCTCACATGTGGAGCCGCACCTAATCATGCCGCGAGGTGCAGTACAGCCCCTTTGCAGTTGCGCATGCCACCCTTGAATTTCACCTTGCGGAATTCCGCTTAACGATCCTGACGGCAGCGCCATTCGCGTTTGCCCCTCTTCCGGATGCGCTCATCGGCGCGGCAGTTCTCGGTCAGATCGATATCCAGAAACGTGCGCGGCCTGACGTCAAGATGGATGGTCGAGTTGAGACTCACATGGGGGCGCATCGGGATATGCGTGCCGGGGCTGATGTTGAGATTATTCGCCAGCGCCACAGCCGGAGCCAGCGATGCGATCAGGAATCCTGCGGCTACGGGAACGAAGAACTGTCGAATCATAACGATCTTCTCCCATCGATTGCAGAGTACCTATTGGTCGCGGGCAAAGCGCGGCAGGTTCACGGAAATGGATCGGCCGGTGAAACTGCACGTTTGGCCGGGCTGGACTATGACTCTGCGTATTGACGTGCATGTTGTTTGCCGATGCGCCAGCGGGCGCAAAAACAACGATCAACAGACTCATGGCGGTGAAAAATTTGCGGGTCATCAAAAAAACCTCTGAAATAGTGCGTTGCGATATGCCCGATTTGGTCGCGTGCGGTGCTGCTCAGGTTCAGCAGGGGTCAAAAGATGTCCCCGGCCATGTCCCATGGTCTTGCCCGATCAGCCGATTTTCGCATGGAAATATCCGTTCAAGGCGTCCATAACCCCGGCATGGAAATTATCACCGCCTCCGACGAACTCGCCGCAGTTTGCAATCGCCTCGCCAAACATCGCGTTATCACTGTCGATACCGAGTTTTTGCGCGAAACCACCTACTATCCCCTGCTCTGCGTCGTTCAACTGGCCAGCGCGGACGAAGCGGTCGTGATCGACTCGCTTGCCGAAGGCATCGACCTCAAGCCGTTCTTTGACCTGATGGCCAACGAGAATGTGCTGAAGGTGTTCCACGCCGCGCGGCAAGACATCGAGATCATCTTTCACCGCGCGGGCATTATTCCGCATCCGGTGTTCGATACTCAGGTCGCGGCCATGGTTCTCGGCTATGGCGACAGCATCGCCTACGATCAGCTGGTCGAGCGCATCACCGGGACACGGCTCGACAAGACACATCGTTTCACGGACTGGTCGCGACGCCCGCTCACGGATGAGCAGACGACTTATGCCGTCGCCGACGTCACCCATTTGCGCGATGTATTCGCAGCGCTCGACGCCGACCTCAAGAAGCGCGGCCGCAGCGACTGGGTCAGCGAGGAAATGGAAATTCTCACCTCGCCGAAAACCTACGACTTCCATCCCGAGCGTGCGTGGGAACGGCTCAAGACCCGCGTGCGCAAGCCGAAAGACCTCGCCGTGCTGATGGAAGTCGCGGCCTGGCGCGAACAGGAAGCGCAAAGCCGCGACGTGCCGCGCTCGCGCGTGCTGAAGGACGACACCGTCGGCGATATTGCGACCCAGGCGCCAACCAGCCTTGAGCGACTGGCCGGTCTCCGGTCGCTGCCCAAGGGCTTCGACAAATCGAAATGGGGACAGGATATTGTCGCCGCGGTAAAACGTGGCGTCGCGCGCGACCTCACGACATTGCCCAAGCTCGACAAGCCGCGCGGCAATGCCAACGGCGGCGCAACGGTGGAACTGTTGAAGGTGCTGCTGAGGATGACCTCGGAACGACATGCGGTCGCCAGCAAGGTGATCGCCACTGTCGATGATCTCGAACAGATCGCCGCCGACGACAATGCAGACGTCGGCGCGCTGCACGGGTGGCGTCGCGAATTGTTTGGCGAGGCCGCGCTTGCCTTAAAGAAAGGCCGCCTTGCGCTGGCTATTGAGAAGGGCCGCGTGGTGCGGGTGGATCGGGAGTAGCGTCAGCGCGTTTACGACGAAAGCGCGTTAGCGCGTCTTTCTAAAAGTCAGGTTGATGCGCTGGACGCCGAGCAGCGGATGCTCGCCGTCCGCCAGTGGCAACACGCCGTGATAGGCCAGCCGCGCCGGACCGCCCCACGCCACCACGTCGCCATGCGTCAGCCGATAGCGCACCGTCTTGTCGGATCGGTTCAAACCGCCGAACAGGAATGTCGCCGGTAGACCCAGCGACACCGACACAATCGGCGCGTTGAAATCCAGTTCATCCTTGTCCTGATGCAGCGATAGCTTTGCGCCCGGTTCGTAGCGGTTGATCAGGCAGGCATCGGGGCGAAAGTCCGCGAAGCCCGCTTTCGCGGCCGCCTGCTCGGCGATCTGCGCAAACACCTCAGGCATCTGCGGCCACGGCCTGCCGCTTTCGGGATCGACCGGATCGTAGCGATAGCCGGTGCGGTCGCTGACCCACCCGACTTTCCCGCAATTGGTCATCGCCACCGACATCCGGTGACCGCCGGGCGTAATCAAATGGCGAAACGGCGCGTGCGCGATGATCGCCTTCACAGCTTCGATCAGCGCCGTGTCCCGTGGCCGCACAAACGCCGCAAGCAACATCGCTCCGGGCGCAAGCAGCACATCGCGCGGTTCGGCAAGGTCGCCGTCGAACAGATCTCGCATCATCGAATCCAAAGTGACCGACGCGGCGGGCCGCGTCCCTCACCTCACCTGAACCGATTCAGGCCGATGCTTCCACCCGATTTCGGGACCACAGCAGAGAGATTGAAGTCTAGGTTTTAGAAAAGAAGATTGCAACCTGTGCGCGAAATGGCATGATCTGTTTCTTTGCAATTTGGAGCCAACATGGAACCATCCAAATATTTCTTCATAGCAGCTTTTATTTTTGGAAGTTCACATCAAGCGTTTTCAGAGATCATTCTAAACCCTACCCAGTCCGGCAATGCAGGTTTCAGTGTTGTCTCGACGGCGTGGTCTGAGCAGAACGCCAATCACGCGGATAACTCGTACAGGGCCTTTAAGAAGGCTTCCCAGAAGGAACCTGGTGCTTACGACTTTTACTACTCGCTGAGAATTGCGCCTCAGTACCCGGCATCAAACAAACCCTGGTGCAAAACCGGTATTAGCCCATGGTCATTCCTGAAATCATTCGTTGGAATTTCGGACGCCGGTCTCGCCCTTCTAAAGGTGTCGCTTAGCTACAAATTCGATGCGGGCGGCACGATCGACTACGTGGCAGGCGACGCTCCGTTGATAATGGTTGGGACCGGTAAAAAAACCGGAGAGATCACTCCGGGTAACGGATGCTTTTTCGACGTAACCAGATCTCAAGATACGCCCCTGCTTCGCTATGGGGGCGGCGGCAGTGATCAGGATTTATTCCAGTTCAAATTTTTCGTGACCGGGGGCGAAGCAAAGTCCTTCAACGCCATTAGCACCGTGTCCTCGTTCTTCAATGCGGCCGCGGCGGCGGCATCAATGGCAACATTCAATCCCCCCGCCGCTGCGCTCTATGACAAAGCAACAAAAAAATTCGAAGACGCTCTGAGCGACGCCGGATCGTTTACAGGTGGCACACCTGCAAACTTCGAGATGAAAATCTCAGATAAGCCAAGCCAGCGCGTCCAAATTTCCTTGCCCAGCTTGTTCGGCGGCAAAGCTCCGCAAGGAAACCTTCTGATCTATATTCGCAGATCGTCATCCATCTTCCTGGACACCGATCAGGCAAAGGTGACGCCTGCAGACATATTGTCCAGCCAGAAGCTGTCGTTTCGAGGATGCGGGCTTAACGTGCTCGCAAAAGGACGATGTTTGGAAGCCGAGCCGTTCTCATTTGTGTTGCCAGACCTCGTCAAATCCGTTGTCCAGAATCTGTCATCCACCATCTATGATTTGAAGAATGATGCTGTCCCGCCAAAGGTCTTCGCGCTCTGCAAGATGGTCAGGACAATTTTGCGGGATAAGTATCGGCTGACGACGATAGACGAAATGTATGTCAGATGGGCGCTCGCCAAAGAATCCGGATTATTGGATACACTTAACGACAAGACCGCGCTTGAAGCGCTCGCCAAGGCGAATGGCGTCACGCCGGAGCAGATACAAGCCGTCTGCTATAACGGCGGCGACGAGAAAATATTACAAGCAATGGATGCGAACAAACCCCGGTAATCCCGGCGCCTTCGCAGCACACAAAAACAAGCCGGGCGGAAGCTTGCGCTTCCGCCCGGCGGTTACTTGAACCAAAAGGGGTAACTCATGGTTCAAGATATCCTGGTTCAAGATATCTCGGCTCAAGCTATCTCAGCTCAGGCCTGAATGTTCTCAGGCCGCCGCCGACTTGGCACCCACCGGAACTTCAGAGATCGTCTTCAGAATCTGCGAAGCGATGGCGTAGGGGTCACCCTGCGAGTTCGGGCGGCGATCTTCGAGATAGCCCTTGTAAGCATCGTTCTTCACGAACGAGTGCGGTACTCGGATCGAGGCACCACGATCGGCAACGCCGTAGCTGAACTTGTTCCACGGTGCAGTCTCATGCTTGCCGGTCAGGCGCTTGTCGTTGTCCGGACCATAGACCGCGATGTGGTCCATCAGGTTCTTGTCGAACTGCGCCATCAGGGCTTCGAAGTAAGCCTTGCCGCCGACCGTGCGCATATACTCGGTCGAGAAGTTGGCGTGCATGCCCGAGCCGTTCCAGTCCGTGTCGCCGAGCGGCTTGCAGTGATACTCGATATCGATCTCGTAGGTCTCAGTGAGGCGCTGCAACAGGTAGCGGGCCATCCACATTTCGTCAGCGGCCTTCTTGGAGCCTTTGCCGAAAATCTGGAATTCCCACTGGCCCTTCGCCACTTCGGCGTTGATGCCTTCGTGGTTGATGCCGGCGAACAGGCAGAGGTCGAGATGCTCTTCGACGATCTCACGCGCGATGGAGCCGACATTGCTGTAGCCGACGCCGGTGTAGTACGGGCCTTGCGGCGCAGGATAGCCAGCCTCGGGGAAGCCGAGCGGACGGCCGTCCTTGTAGAAGAAGTATTCCTGCTCGAAGCCGAACCATGCGCCGGGGTCGTCGAGGATGGTCGCACGCTTGTTGGTCGGATGCGGAGTAACGCCATCCGGCATCATGACTTCGCACATCACCAGAGCGCCGTCAGTGCGCGCGCCGTCCGGATAAACCGCGACCGGCTTGAGCACGCAGTCGGAGCTGCGGCCTTCGGCCTGCATGGTCGATGAGCCGTCGAAGCCCCACAGCGGAAGCTGCTCGAGCGTCGGGAACGCGTCGAATTCCTTGATCTGGGTTTTGCCGCGAAGGTTTGGTGTCGGCGTATAGCCGTCGAGCCAGATATACTCGAGCTTATACTTTGTCATTTCGATCTCTCTTGAGTGAACGATTGCGTTGCTAAATTCCCGGCCGGTTTAACTGCCGAGGAGGACCCGGCCGCAAACGGCTGACGTGTTAACAAGCATTTAACATGCCAAGTCCAGCCCCTGCCGGGACACGGTTCCAACGATCCGGCCGGCCGACCCAGCCGTCGCGATAAACTGATTCGCTCCCCTCCAATCGGCGGGGTGCGCGTTTTCACAGCAATTTCAGCAGCTGCCTCGTTTAGCAGCGGACCGGAATCTCGGCCGTTGACCGGGAAACCCAACGATGGCGAGAGCGTTAAGATTTCAAGCGCATGCTGATCGAAGGCGCAGAATCGCGGATGCGCAAATTGTATGCAAATGCCTGCTTTTTATGGGGCAAACCGCGCAAAAGACGTGCGTTCCTCCTACATTTGATCTCGACGCGATGAAGCGCGCAATCAGAGGAGACCGGAATGACACCAAATGCGATCCAGACGTCCGCCAAGATCTACCAATTCCCAGTGGGCGGCCGTGCGGCAGTCACCAGCCGAAGCCAGCCCGCCAAGCCCGTGATGGACTACGCTGCCTCCGGCGCTGGCTGGTACCACGAAGCGGCTATCGAAGAAGCCAACCGCGGCAGCGAGCACTGATGCCGCCGACCGGCTGGACGCCCGGGTGGCATTGCCGCCCGGTGACATGTGATGTGATCTAAAGGGTCGAAGCCCAGCGCTTCGGCCCTTTTGCTTTGGCGGCTAGGCCCCGAAAATCGACCAGCCCATCCGCTTGCTGAGAATCTCAAGGGCGTCCCGCCCAAGCCGGGAATTGCCGTTGGCATCGAGCCCCGGCGACCAGGCCGCAATCGAGGCCTTGCCCGGCGCAATCGCCAGGATGCCGCCGCCGACACCGCTTTTCCCCGGCAAGCCGACCCGATAGGCGAATTCCCCGGAGCCATCGTAGTGTCCGCAGGTCAGCATCACGGCGTTGATGCGCCGCGCCCGCTCCGGCGGAACGACGAGAAAATTGGTCGCTGGATTGCGCCCTGAATGGGCGAGAAAGCGCCCAGCCAACGCGAGCTGACGGCACGACATCGCAATCGCGCATTGATGGAAATAAACCCCGAGCGTGAGCTCCGCAGGATTCTCGATCACGCCGAACGACTTCATATAATTGGCGAGCGCGATGTTGCGAAATCCGGTGCGCTGCTCCGAGGCCGCCACCGCATTGTCGATGGTGATCGATGCATCGCCCGACAGAAACTGCATGAACCGCAGGATTTCGCCCAGCGTCTCCTTGGGCTGATGGCCGGCGAGGATCGCATCGGTCACCGCAATCGCACCGGCATTGATAAAGGGATTGCGCGGGATGCCGCGCTCACGCTCGAGCTGGACGATGGAGTTGAACGGACTGCCCGACGGCTCGCGCCCTACCCGCTGCCACAGCTTGTCGCCGATCATGCCCAACGCAAGCGTCAGGGTGAACACCTTTGAAATGCTCTGAATGGAAAACGGCGTTTCGGCATCACCACCCGCAGCGATATGTCCGTCTGTATCGACCACAACGAGACCGAACGAGTTGACATCGACTTGCGCCAGTTCCGGAATATAGGTCGCGACGGCTCCGCGATCCGTCCGCTGCACCATCTCCTCGGTGATTTCCTTGACGATGCGGTCGAGAGTGGCGTTGCTCATTGCAGCTTAGGTTCTCGTTGCGGGCACATGGTCTTGTGAATGTCGTCTTGTGTGTCGTCTTATGCGACAAACGTGCCAGCCGTCGAGCCTGATCCGGTCAAATTTCCCTCAGTCACGCACAATAAAACCGCGTCTTATTTGGCGTCGTGGAAAATGATCCCGACGGTATGCCGATGACCGGAGCGAAGCTGGCTGACGCCATGCCGGAGATTCACGCGATACATCCCGCGCGTGCCCTGCACCGGGCGATGATGGACCGCGAACACCACCGCATCGCCCTGGCGCAACGGCACCACTGCTGCGCGCGACTGCATGCGCGGGCGCTGCTCCGTCAGCACGAACTCGCCGCCGGTGAAATCGCGCTCCGGTTCCGACAGCAGGATCGCAACCTGAAGCGGAAACACATGCTCGCCGTAGAGATCCTGATGCAGGCAGTTGTAATCGCCCGCAGCGTATTGAAGCAGTAACGGCGTCGGCCGTGTCTGCCCGGCCTTGTGACAGCGCTTGATGAAATCAGCATGCGCCGCCGGATAGCGGACGTCGATCCCCATCGACTCGTTCCAGCGATTGGCAATCGGCGCCAATTGCGGATACAGCGCCGTGCGGACATCGGCGATCAAGTCCGGCAACGGATAGGAAAAGTATTTGTATTCGCCGCGCCCGAAGCCATAGCGACCCATGACAATGTGGCTGCGGAAAATATCGTCCTGGCCGTAAAGCCCCGCGACCGCGCGGCATTCATCGGCCGACAGCAATCCGGGGAGAACCGCCCATCCATTGCCGTCGAGATGCGTGGCGATGCCGGTCCAATCCATCTCCTCGGCGCGCGCCGGTGCCGGAGAAGACGGGGCTTTTCGTTTTGCTGCTGCGGTCATGATCGGGCTCCTGTGTGATGAGCCCGGACTAGTTCAATCGCGACAGGCCTTCCACCCGATTTCCGGCGCGTTACCGTTTCACACCCGCTGCAGGTGCAGGCATGACCCGATAGAGAACCGTATAACCGTTGGACGCCATCGGCATCAGACCGGATGGCGGCTGCACCGGCGTCGGCGGATCGATCAGCAGCACATAATCGAAATTGTTGCGCCAGTCCGGCAGATAGCGCGCGGCGGCAAGATCGGCTGCGGAGAAATGATCCTGATGCAGCAGCGGCCAATCCACCGGCTCGCCGAGCGGTTGGGCGATTCGGTCGTAAGGAGGCTTCACCGCCAACGGTTGCTGCGCAGGATCGGCGAACATCAGCGGCCAGAACGCGCGCCGCTCTATCGCGAGCAGCGCGCCGAGATGTCCATCAAGTCTGTACATGCCCGGCAGCGCCCGCTCCGGCGGCGAGACGCCTTCGGTTAAGTGCCCCGGCCGGCCGCGCGCCACCAGCACGCGGGAACCCGGCTTCACTTCGGCGATGACCGATCTCACATCTGCGATGTCTTGCCGATGATCGATCCAGGCCGACGCAACATAGCCGGTGCGAATAGCGATCAACGCTGCGAAGACGAGACCCGCCAGCAAACCCTGACGCGGCGTGATGCGCGGCTGTAGCCCTGCGAAAATCAGCAGCACAAACATCAGCGCCAGCCGGCCCTCGACGAACGTGCCGCCCTTGATCGTCGATGGCGCTACGACAAATACGAGTCCAAGCGCCGCGAGCGCCAGCGGGACGCCTTGCGCGAAGATGGCGCGGCGCCAGATCAGGACAAGAAACAAAAAGAACAGAGCGCCGGTCGCCACCGTGAGAGCTGTGCTGTACAGCGTGAAAGGCGCGAACGTCACGAATAGTTTTTGTAAGCCGCTCCATGTGCCGGGCGTGGAATCGCCCGACAGGGACGATGCCAGATAGAGCGCGACCGCCGGGCCGAGAGCCAACGCAACCAGCACGCAGGTCCGCAATCCCTCACCGAGCGTTAGCGTTCCGTCGCGCCTCCGAGCGAGAAGACGAGCCAGTTCGTATGAACCGATCAAGAGTGCAGCGAGCAGGACGCCGAAGATATGGCAAAAGAAAATAACGGCGATCCCAACTGCGACCGAGACGGCGGCGCTCCATCGACTGCCGCGCCGATCCAGCACAATCCAGAGCGCGGCAACAGCGAAAGCAAGCCCCACCGAGAGCAGGAAGTTCATGAAGCCTAAAAAGAACACCGCGCTCCAGGCAACCAGCCCTGACGCCAACGGCCAGTAAGTAAACCGGCCGAAAGCGACGCGGCTATAGGCAACGACACCCGCAAGCGGCGCAAAAAGGCTGAGCGCGAGTATCAACCGTCCACCCGTATGCGGATCGGTAAACTTCAGCAAAATTGCGCCGATCGCATCCATCCCGATATTCGGCAGGATGCTCCAGCGCGGTGTGTACATCTGCGACAGAAAGGGGTCGTCCGGATGAGCCAGCACGAAGTAGCGCGCGAGATGGTTCGGATAGTCCAGAACCGGAGGCAGATCGACGAGGAAGAACGGAACGGCAAGGCCAGCCACCAGCGCCAGCGCTGCCAGGTACCACAATGGACCGGGATCGAGCCTGCCAAGAGATCCAGCAGGCGCGCGCATCGCTACCGCTTCACGATTGTGCCGGTTCGCCCGATCAGGCGCACCAACTGCTTGAAGCGATTGGTAACGCGATCCGCCGCAAGATCGGATATCCGCTTGTCGAACACCAGCAGCAGCTTGCGGCCCTGATTGCGGAAATGAGTATGCGGCAGCACACCGCGTTGGGCTGCCGAGATCATGAAGGCGACGCGGAACGCCGCGCCGATCAGCCGCGCACGATCGACCATCGCAGGCGGAATAAGTGCGCGCACGGCTTCCGGCGCTTCATTCTCCGCGCTCAATCCCGCATAGCGATAGAAAATCGTGAGCGCAAGGAACGCCCTGCCCTCGTGGGTGACCGCGCCGAAATTTCCATTGGTGATCAGGTTCAGCGTCTGCTCGCCGCGATAATCCGGATGCGCGCGCCAACCTGCATCGGACAGCCAGCACGCCGCGTGACGCAACCGCTTCTCGTCGTCGGTTTCGCGCAGACCCGCGACGCGGATCAGCTTGTCGGTCCAGACAATGAGGTCGTCGGCGTGACGCGGCGAGCGGGAGCGCAACTCGTTCAGCGTATGCGCAGTGGCGATCAGCCCATCCTTGTGCTGCTCCTTATCGGACAGCATCTCGTACATCAGGCCTTCGCGCACGCCATAGGTCGAAAACACGATGGTCTTCGGCTTGGCCACGCGGATGATGTATTCAAGGACAAGCGCCGCATAGGTCAGCAACGGACGGCGGGCGTCGGCCACGGTCTCGATGTCCGCGAGCGTATCGCTCGCGGCCAGGCGGCGAAGCCGCCGCACGAAGTCGAGCGCGTCAGCCGCCGGAATAGTGTAGCCGTGCATCACGCGCAGCGGATAACCGCTCTGGATGATATGAATGCGCGCCAGCGCGCGCCATGTGCCACCAACCGCATAGAACGTCCGCCCCGTACCGGCCTTGAGCTGCAGCAGCCCGGTCAGTTGGGCGGCCACCAGCCGCTCCGCCTTCTTCAGAGATTTCTGCGACGCATCCTGCAACGCCAGTCCACCGAGCGGCAGCGTCATGCCGGAACGGATGCGATGGCCGCGCACATCGACGAGTTCGAGTGAACCGCCGCCAAGATCGCCGACGATGCCGTCCGGCTTGTAGACACCCGATGCGACTCCGAGCGCGGAAAGTTTCGCTTCGCGCGCGCCGGACAGGATATCGATGTGACAGCCGCAAATGCGCTCCGCCTTGGCGATGAAATCGGGACCGTTGGTCGCGTCGCGGCAGGCCGCCGTCGCGATGGCGTGGACCTCGCCGACCTTCATGACCTTGCACAAGGCCTTGAATCGCTTCAGCGCCGCCAGCGCTTTCTCAACGGCATCAGCCGCAAGCAATCCCGTCGACTGCACTTCACGGCCGAGGCCGCACAGCGTCTTCTCGTTGAAGATGGGTGCGAGGTTGCGCGTCTTGTCTTCATAGACAACAAGACGGACCGAGTTCGATCCGATGTCGATGACGGCGACGCTCTTGGATGCTTTGCGCGCGGCGCGATGACGTTCGCGAACAACCGCCGGAGCCACGGATTCGTTCTTCGTTCCGCTAACGCTCCGAACGGCGCGTAAGACGACGTGGCGAAGATTCTTTAAGCGACTTTCCACGGCCTGACAGACTCGGATTCGTCATGAAGTAATTATGCACGTTGAAAGGCTCCTCGCCCTTCGCGGCCTTCATACGCGTTGACGACCCATCCGGCAACAACTGCCAGCTCTGTTCATTGTCTTTCAGGTTCGCGACCATGATTTGTTCGAGAACCTGCTGATGCACCGTGGGATTTTGCAGCGGGCACAGCACCTCGACGCGGCGGTCGAGATTGCGGGGCATCATGTCGGCGGACGAGATATACACAGCAGCCTTTGCACTCGGCAGGCCGTGGCCCATACCGAAGCAATAGATTCGCCCGTGTTCCAGGAACCGGCCGATGATCGACTTGACCCGGATGTTTTCCGACAGGCCAGGAACTCCCGGACGCAGGCAGCAGATTCCCCGGATCACCAGATCGATGGAGACGCCGGCCTGCGAGGCCTCGTACAGCGCATCGATGATGTCCGGATCGACCAGCGAGTTCATCTTCAGCCAGATCGCACCGGGTTTGCCGTGGCGCGCGAAATTCGCTTCGCCATGAATGTGCTCGAGCATCCGCTTGCGCAGCGTCAGCGGCGACACGCCCATCTTCTCGATGTCGCGTGGCTCGGCATAGCCGGTGATGTAGTTGAACACGCGCGCCGCATCGCGCGCGATCACCGGGTCCGATGTGAAGTACGACAGATCCGTATAGATGCGCGCGGTGACGGGATGATAATTGCCGGTGCCGGCGTGAACGTAAGTGGTGAGGCCAGTGCCTTCCCGGCGCACCACCAGGGACAGTTTGGCGTGGGTTTTGAGTTCAAGGAACCCGTAGACCACCTGCACGCCGGCGCGCTCGAGATCGCGCGCCCAGCGGATGTTGGCTTCTTCGTCGAACCGGGCTTTCAATTCGACCAGCGCCGTCACCGACTTTCCGGCTTCGGCCGCTTCGGCAAGCGTCCGCACGATCGGTGAATCGCGCGAGGTGCGATAAAGCGTCTGCTTGATGGCGACGACATCGGGATCGCGCGCGGCCTGCTGCAGGAACTGCACGACAACATCGAACGATTCATACGGATGATGGACGACGAGGTCCTTCTGGCGGATCGCGGCGAAAATATCGCCACCGTGATCGCGGACACGCTCGGGATGGCGCGGCACGTAAGGCGTGAATTCGAGATCGGGACGATCCAGCCGTGTCAATTGCGACAGCTCGTTCATCGCGAGCACGCCATCGACCAGCAGCACGTCGTCGTCGGGTACCGACAGCGCGCGCTGCACGAATGCGCGCAGCTCGTCCGGCATGTGGGCTTCGATTTCAAGACGGATCACCGACCCGCGGCGGCGGCGCTTCAGCGCGGACTCGAACAGGCGAACGAGATCTTCGGCCTCTTCCTCGATTTCCAGTTCGGAGTCGCGGATGATGCGGAACGAACCCTGCCCCTTGACGGTGTAACCGGGAAACAAGCGGCCGATGAACAGGCCCGTGGCCTGCTCGAGTGTGATGAGACGCACCGAGCCGTCCTTGCCCATGGGCATACGGATGAAGCGGTCGATCTTGCCCGGCATGCGGATCAACGCGTTCATCGCCTTGCCGTCGGACACCCGCGCCAGATGCAGCGCGATGGTGAAGCCGAGCGACGGAATGAACGGGAACGGATGGGCCGGATCGATGGCCAGCGGCGTTAGCAGCGGGAAAATGTTGTGAAGGAAGTGATCTTCAACCCAATGGGCTTCCGCTTTGGTGACATCCTTGCCGTCGACCAGAACGATCCCGACGTCGGACAGGACATGGCGCAGATCGCGCCAGATCTCCTGCTGGTCGCTGGCGAGCTTTGAGACCTTCTCATTGATCTTGACGAGCTGCTCCGAGGGCGTCGAGCCGTCCGGGCTGCGCTCGGTAATGCCTTCGCGGACTTGCGCCTTGAGGCCCGCGACGCGGACCATGAAGAACTCATCAAGGTTATTGGCGGAAATCGACAGGAACCGGACCCGCTCCAGCGCCGGATGGTTCAGGTTGACCGACTCTTCCAGCACCCGGCGATTGAAATGAAGCCACGACAGTTCGCGGTTGATGAAGCGCTCGGGGCTCGATCCGATTGCCGACGCGAGCGCCAACTCTTCATTTTCTTCTTTTTTTACAGCGACTTGCGCGGCATCCATGAAGCGAAACCTCATACCATGTCATTTGGCCCGGACTGTAGGCCTGTTCCACGGAGACAATGTGCCAGTGTCATGACAGTTCAATGACATGATGAGGGAGGATCGGTTAACGACCAAGCCCCTGCGCGGTCAGGCCGCAGGATCTTTCAGCACTTCCGCTGCCAGTGCGCGGGTCACCGGCCGGCGCAGCCGTAACGCCTCTTCGTCAAGCAACTCGACCACTCGCCGGGCGGCCGCGAATGACCGCTCGATGCGGGTTGTGAGATAGCCGACGATGCCCTCGTCCACGCTCATCTGCCGGTCGGCGCAGAATTTGACGATCAGCGCGCGAAACAACTGATCGTCCGGCGGCGTCAGCGTGACCACCGGCACGGCCCGCAGCCGCGAGCGCAGGTCGTGCAACCCCACCGAGAAAGCCGAGGGCAAGGCCCGGCCGGTCAACAGGATGTAGGCTTCGTCTTCACGCGCAAGATTAAGCAGGTGGAACAGCGCGCGTTCGTCGAACGACGCCGGATCGAGATCGTCCACCACCAATGCGCCGGTCGCGAGTTCGCCCGGCACGTTGTCAGGCGTCAGCGTATGAGCTGCAACGGACCGCGCGCCCGCCTCCGCCGCCCAGATCGAGGCCAGATGGCTTTTGCCGCTGCCCTCAGGCCCTACCAGCATCATCACGCGGTTGGGCCAGTCGGGCCACGCATCGACCAGAGCAAACGCCTGCGTGTTGGCGGAACCTTCCAGGAAATTGTCGCGCGTCAGGCTTTCCGCATGCGGCAGCGCAAGGGCCAACTGACGAGGGCGGACGCGAGCTACCACGCAATACTCCCGGCTGAACTGTCCAGCCTACGCAACGTGCGAATTTTGAATTGTATCACGGAACCGGCGCGCTCGCGCTCATGTGTCGTGCCCACTCGACGAGATAGAAGGACACCGAAAGCAGCGTCAAGATCGTGACACACAACATCAGCACAATCTCGTAAGGCGATGTGCTGAAACCGAAACCGAGCGAGGCCAGCACCAGTGCTGCAAACGCCACCTGCGCCACGGTGTTGAGCTTGGACACCATCAGCGGCTTCATCGGCACGGGATTGTCGAGAATCCACGAGACGATCACCGCGCCCACGATCATGAAATCGCGCGACACCACCAAAATGACCAGCCAGCGGGGAATGTCTCCTGAGATACCGAGGGTGACATAGATCGAGACCAGCAGCGCCTTGTCGGCGACCGGATCGAGCAGCGCCCCGATCTCGGTGGTCATGTTGAATCGCTTGGCAAGGAACCCGTCGATGGCATCGCTGACCCCCGCCACCACGAAGATCACGAAGGCAATGGTCATCTGGTTCGATGCAATCGCCCAGACAATGACCGGCACCAGCAAGATGCGGCCCAGGGTAATGATGTTCGGCAGATTCACGCGACTTTTCCCGGCTGTTCCTGTTTTAACGATCCTCGGACGGCTTGCATAGGATACGGGGATGCGGCGGACCGCCCGAGGGCTCTTCTCCCAGCTATGCACAGCCTGCCCGCCGGCCATTGCGCCAGCGCAAAATCCGACGTAACCACCGGCTTCCCTTGGAAATTCCCTTGGAAATCCTAATGTGGTGGTTCGCAAGTCCGCATCATTTCTACGGGGCGTTCATTTGCGGACTTGCGAACCAAAACCACATTAGAATTTATAATCTCTAGTGTCCTTTGAATCCGAAATTCGCTACGGAAGGCGCTGTAGAATGAGGCGAATTTCGGATTCAGGACACTAGCATGACCGATCAAAAACCCGGCCTGACCTATTCGTCCGCTGGCGTCGATATCGACGCCGGAAACCGGCTGGTGGACCTCATCAAGCCCATGGTCCGCGCCACCGCACGTCCAGGGGCAGATGCCGAAATCGGCGGATTCGGCGGCCTGTTCGACCTCAAGGCCGCAGGCTTCAAGGACCCTATTCTGGTCGCTGCCACCGACGGCGTCGGCACCAAGGTCAAGATCGCCATCGAGACCGGAATCCATGGCGGCATCGGCATCGATCTCGTGGCGATGTCGGTCAACGATCTCGTGGTTCAGGGCGCCGAACCGCTGTTCTTTCTGGATTACTTTGCCTGCGGCAAGCTTGATCCCGACGCCACCGCCTCGATTGTGGCGGGTGTCGCCGAGGGCTGCCGCGAATCCGGTTGCGCGCTGATCGGCGGCGAGACGGCCGAGATGCCGGGCCTCTACAAGGACGGCGACTACGATCTCGGCGGCTTTGCCGTTGGCGCGGCCGAGCGCGGCACGCTGTTGCCGCACAAGGACATTGGCCCCGGCGACGCGGTGATCGGCCTCGCCTCCTCCGGCGTTCATTCCAACGGCTTCTCGCTGGTGCGCAAGGTGGTCGAAAAATCCGGCGTGACGTTCGACGCACCCGCGCCTTTCGCGCCCGTGATGACGCTCGGCGGCGCGCTGCTCACCCCGACCAAGCTCTATGTGAAGTCGTGCCTTGCCGCGATCCGCCAGACCGGCGCGGTCAAAGGTCTCGCGCACATCACAGGCGGTGGCTTCACCGACAACATTCCGCGCGTGCTGCCGAAGCATCTCGGCATCCGCATCGATCTGAAAGCCGTTCCGGTGCTGCCGGTGTTCAAGTGGCTTGCCGCCGAAGGCAACATCGCCGAACTCGAACTGCTGCGCACCTTCAACTGCGGCATCGGCATGATCGCCATCGTCAAGCGTGAACAGCTTGTCGAAGTGATGGACGTGTTCGCGCAAAACGGCGAGAGCGTGGTCAATCTCGGCGACGTGGTCGAGATACAGGGCGACGAGCGCGTGATCTACGACGGCCACCTCAACCTGGCGGACTGAAATGGCAAAGCGTCGCGTCGCCATTCTGATCTCGGGACGCGGCTCGAACATGACCGCGCTGATCGAAGCTGCGACCGCGAAGGACTTTCCCGCCGAGATCGTTCTGGTGATCTCGAACATCGCCAATGCCGGCGGACTTGCAAGCGCGAGTGCTGCCGGGGTCGAGACCGCGACCGTCGAGAGCAAGCCGTTCGGTAAAGACCGCGAAGCGTTCGAGCGCAAGCTGCATGACACACTGCTGGCCCACAATATCGAGCTGGTTTGCCTCGCCGGGTTCCTGCGCCTGTTGACACCGTGGTTCGTCAAACAGTGGGACGGCCGGATGCTCAACATCCACCCGGCCCTGCTGCCTGCATACAAAGGATTACATACGCACGAGCGCGCACTGGCCGATGGCGTCAAGATTCACGGCGCGACGGTTCATTTCGTGGTGCCCGAAATGGACTCCGGCCCCATCGTTATTCAAGGCGCGGTGGCCGTGCGCGACGACGACACGCCCGAGACGCTGGCGCGGCGGGTGCTTGGCGTCGAGCATCATATCTACCCGGATGCACTGCGCCTCGTCGCCAGCGGCGGCACGAAGATCGAGAACGGGATTTGCCGGACTGACGCAAGTGGCAGCCCGGACGACATGCTGATCGTACCGGCGATTATCTAGAGGCCGACTTCGCAGACGGCGTCACGCGCCAAACCGTGTTGCCGACATCGTCGGCCACCAGCAACGCGCCCTGCTTGTCGATCTTCACACCAACGGGCCGGCCGCGCGCCTCACCCTTGTCGTTCAAAAAGCCGGTAAGGATGTCCTGCGGCTTGCCGGACGGCATCCCGTCCTTGAACGGCACGAAGATCACCTTGTAGCCGCTGCGCGGATTTCTGTTCCACGATCCATGCTGGCCGACGAAAGCCCCGTTCTGGAACGATGCCGGAAACAGGTCGCCCTGGTAAAATGTCAGGCCGAGCGATGCGGTGTGCGGACCGAGGGCATAATCCGGCACGATCGCTTTCGCCACCAGGTCCGGACGCTGCGGACTGACGCGCTTGTCCACATGCTGACCGTAATAGCTGTAGGGCCAGCCGTAGAACCCACCGTCCTTCACCGACGTCATATAATCGGGAACGAGATCGCTGCCGAGTTCATCGCGCTCGTTGACGACGACCCAAAGCGCGCCGCTCTGCGGCTGCCACGACGGGCCGTTCGGATTGCGCAGGCCCGATGCAAACACGCGCGACGCGCCGGTCGCGATATCGACCTCGAGAATGTCGGCGCGGTTCTTCTCGGCGTCCATGCCGTTTTCCGCCACATTGCTGTTGGAACCGACGGTTGCATAGAGCTTCGTGCCGTCGGCACTCGCAACCAGATCCTTGGTCCAGTGATGGTTGATGGTGCCACCGGGCAGATCCGCAACCTTGATGCCTGCCGAGGTAATCTTCACGTCGCCTTCGTTGTAGGCGAATTTCATGATCGCATCCGTATCGGCGACATAGAAATTATTTCCCACCAGCGCCATGCCAAACGGCGAATTCAGTCCGTCAATAAAGACCGAGCGTTTCTCCGCCTTTCCGTCCCCGTCGGCGTCGCGCAACAGCGTGATGCGGTTGGCGCTGGGTGTCGTTGCACCGGCGCGGCCCATGACCTTCTTTTGAATCCAGCCCCTGATGCCCTTGCCGTCATCCGGCTTCGGCGGCGCGTTGGTTTCAGCGACGAGAACATCGCCATTGGGCAACACCAACAGTGTGCGGGGATGGTCCAGCCCGGATGCCAGCGCATCTACCGAAAAGCCCTGCGCGGCGGTCGGCTTCTCGCCTGTCGGCCAGCGATTGGCCGTGGCAATGTTGAGCGTGGGAATCCATGAGCTTTTCGGTTCGGGAAGCGTGGGGCTTGGGCCATACCCCTCCGCGATCGGGACGTCAGCCTTCTCGTTGCAGGCGGTCAGGGTCAGGGCGAGCGCCCCCAGCAGAAGGACGGTCCGGCTATTTTTATGCATGATGGATCCTCGATGTCCCCTGCAACGCGCAGACCTGCGCAATGTTCATCGTGGACTGGGGCGATCACGCAGAGTTCAGCGGATGCGGCCGAACCCAACGAAACAAAACCCCGGCGCAGGATCAGTACACTTTAAGATTTTCGGCGGAGGACTTGCCGCGATTTTCCACCAGATCGTATTCGATGGTCTGGTTTTCGTTGAGGGTTGTCAGTCCGGCGCGCTCAACCGCCGAGATATGAACGAACACGTCCGCGTCGCCGACCGCCGGTTTGATGAACCCGAAGCCCTTGGTCGGGTTGAACCACTTGACCGTACCTTTTGCCACGTCTGTTCTCCCCGTCGAGATGCACAACCGAATTGCACAAATCCGGCTACGGCGAAAATCCCAACACGAAAATGTCTGCCTAGCAAGACAGCAGGACGCCACAAAACGCCTGTGGCAGCGCCACCACAGAGGGAGCGGATGCCCTCGATCCGCACCGCGATGCGTTGACGCAAGCAGAGGATTCAGGGCAAATCGGAATGCCTGTTGCCGCAAATTCGTTTGAGTTCCATTTTTTATGACAATGCCAGCGTCGCGACCGAGCCTGAGCCGGATGAAAGTGCTGCTTGCAACTGTGGCAGGCCTGACCGTGCTATGCGCGGCATCAAGCGCCAGCGCACAATTTCTTCCTCCGACTCCCGGCCTCACCGATAACAATTCCCAACTCGCGGTCACTGCCTCCCAGATCGACATCGGCAGCAGCTTTCTGCAACGCATGGGGCGTGAAGCGACCACCGGATACGCGGCACGCGACAATTCCGGCGGCGGCGGCGCGTCTCAAAGCACCGCCGAGCCAGTATACCGGACATGGGCTGAGACCTACGGCATCCGCGCCCGCACCGCCGCGCAAGGCAGTTTCGTCGGCGACAAGCGCGGCACAATCGGGGTCATCGGCGGGATCGGCGCCACCGTCGCGCCGGGCCTGAATGTCGGATTTTCGGTGGACCAGAGCCACACATGGATCGACGTCCCCCTCGCGGCGCAAACCGCGACCCTCGGCATGACACAGCTCGGCGTCAACGCGTCTTACGTCAACGGCCCGTGGACGGTGGCGCTGGCTGCGGTGCATGGCTTTGCACAGGTCAGCTCAATCCGCGGCACATTGGTCGGCAGCGCGCTCGCAAATTATCGCGGCAGCATCGACGGCGTCCTCGGCGAATTGAATTATTATTATTCCGTCGGCCAAAGCCGCATCGTGCCAAAGGTCGCGCTTGAATATGTTTCGGCGCGGACCGACGGCTTCACCGAGGTCGGCGGCTTCCTGCCCGTGACAGTTGCCAATGCAAGTGGCGAGCGCGCCCGCGTACTGGCCGGCGCGGAAGTCGGTCACTACTGGATTGTCGGCCAGCAAGCGATCGACCTGTCGGCCTACGGCAAATTCGTCGACAACTTCTCGCAGAACATCGGGGCCGTTCAGGTCAGCCTCGGCAGCAACGCGATCAATGTGCAAGGCATTCGCGAAAGCCGGACCGGCGCTGACGCAGGGGCCGCCGCGTCATGGATCCTCAGCAATACGGCGCGGCTCTACGCCAACTATGACGGCCGCTTCCGCGACGGATACCAGTCGCATCAGGGCACGCTCGGCGTCGAGCTGAAATGGTGAGAGGCTGAGTGCCTGCGGCCCTCAGGCCGCAGCGGGAGCTTCATGCTCGCGCAGTGCGCGCCTGCGCCAGATCGACCCCACCACAAGCACGACAAGCACACCAAGCAATGCAAGCGTGATCTCAACGATCTCGCCGTTGAACTTCAGGTGTTTGGCGAAGCCGAAGATGGTCGACGTGGTGTCGATGTCGAGGGCGATATGGCCGTCGAACAGGCGATGCAGCCAAGGTGCCAATGCCGGATCGGTGGCAATGACTTCGCCAGCCACCCAGCCGAGCAAGGCCGCGCCCAACCAGATCAGGGCCGGCACACGGTCGAGCAGCGCCATAATAAGCGCTGCGCCCGCCACGATCATCGGAATGCTGATCGCAAGGCCGAGGATGATCAGCACGATGCTGCCGTTGGCAGCGGCCGCAACAGCGATGACGTTGTCGAGGCTCATGATGATGTCGGCGATGGCAACGATGCGCACCGCCGCCCACAGGTGGGCTGCGGCCTGCACGCCATCCTCGTCTTCCTTCTCAGGCACGAGCAGCTTTGCCGCGATGTACAGCAGCGCCAGACCGCCGACCAGCTTGAGGAACGGGATGCCCATCAGCGTCACGACGATGAAGGTGAAGATGATGCGCAGGAAAACCGCGACACCTGCACCGAGCACCATGCCCCAGAACCGCTGCCGGGGTTGCAGTCCGCGACACGCTAGCGCAATCACCAGCGCGTTGTCGCCGGACAACAGCACGTTGATCCAGATGATCTTGGTCAGAGCGACCCAGAACTGCGGCTGCTGAATCTCGTTCTCGAACTGAGTGATGAGACCGCCGATCGCGGCAGGATCGAATATCTGCGTCACCCAGTTCACGTCGAAGGCCCCCCGACCGCTTATTGTTTATTTGTCGATTGCCGGCTGTTCTCAGCCGACGATTTCATTCCCCGAGAAGAACTGCGCGATCTCGATCGCTGCGGTCTCGGCGGCATCCGAGCCGTGAACCGAATTCTCGCCGATCGACTTGGCGTGCGCCTTGCGGATGGTGCCTTCGGCAGCCTTCGACGGATCGGTCGCACCCATCACGTCGCGATGCTTCAGGACGGCGTTCTCGCCTTCGAGAACCTGAACCACGACCGGACCCGACACCATGAAATCGACCAGTTCGCCGAAGAACGGCCGTGCCTTGTGCACTGCGTAGAAGGTCTCGGCCTGGGCGCGGGTCATCAGGATGCGCTTTTGTGCAACGATCCGCAGTCCGGCCTTTTCGATGATGGCGTTGACGGCGCCGGTGAGATTGCGCGCGGTCGCGTCCGGCTTGATGATCGAAAAGGTGCGCTCAATCGCCATGATAACTGTCCTTGAAGAAGATGTGTTGGAAGGGTTGCCGCGCTTATAACGGCGCGGTGATGCAACGGCAAGCTGGTATACCACCAGACCGCCATGGTGACGGCATCCCGCACCCGATACCTTCCCGCAGTGCGCTTGCCAAGAGCGGCGTTGCACTGTGCCTTACCTCGATTTCATCAACATGAACCCTGACTGACCCGGCCGGCGCGGCGAGGTTCAGGATTGCGCGCCTAATCTGATGAGCAACGAGGCTTCGAGACTCTCCTCCGAGAAACCCCTCGGGTCTCGCAACGAACTCAAGAGGTGACCATGTTACGCAAACTCGTTCTCGCAGGCGCAGCCATCGCAGCCCTTGGCGCTGCTGCATTTACGCCATCGGCGGCATCCGCACACGGATGGCGCGGCGGTCATCACGGCGGCTGGCACGGAGGCGGCTTTCACCGCGGCTGGGGCGGACCGCGCTTCGTCGGCCGCCCGGTCTATTTCGGCGGAGGCTATGGCGGCTGCTACGTGAAGCGGCTGGTCCCGACCCCATTCGGCTATCGGTACCGGCTGGTGAATCGCTGCTACTGATCCCTTCCAGCACTTCCTCTCAAGACTTCCCCACCGGCCGCCAAAAGCGGCCGGTCCTTTTTGTCGCACCCCCCACCCCAACATGGATCGAACCATTTGCGACAGCGCATCGACAGACATGCAGGGACACATCAACGGCGCCCCGCGCCATAACTGAAGGAGACTTGTCATGTTGCGCAAACTCGTTCTTGGACTGGCCGCTGTCGCCGCTCTGTCCACCACTGCTCTGCTCCCCACCGCTGCTTCGGCCAAGAACTGGAAGGGTAACGGCTGGCATCATCACCATCACGGCCATTTCGGCCATGGCTACGGCTTCTTCGCCGGCGGTTACGGCGGTTGCTACGTGAAGCGGTTGGTGCCGACCCCGTATGGCCTGCGCTATCGCGTGGTCAACGTCTGCTACTAAGCGGATCGCATCCGCTTCTCCCAGACTTAGCCCCCGGCAGTGACACTGTTCGGGGGCTTTTTCATTTCCGGGTTCCCGGTTCCCGGCATTTAAATTTTTACCGAATGCTCACCATCGAAAGCGAAGGCTCGAACGAATTTACCCATGCGGACTTGGTGAGGTGTACTTTGAATTGAAGTTGAAACGAATTGGAACATGCCATGCCGAATCGAATCGATGCACGGGACGTCCATCTCGATCACATTCACAGCGAGGCCGTCTGCCAGGGCATCGGTGAAAGACTGCGCGATGCGCTCAACCGTGAGTCGTCCGACATGCCGCAGCGCCTGCGCGCACTGATCGCACGCTTGCCCGAACTCGACGGCGAACAAGCTCCATCGCTGGTGCCGGAGATGGAAACGCACTGACGCGCATTCGTCTCAAACATGATCGCGAACGCCGAAAACGCCGCGATCCGTCACAAATTGACCTGACAAAGCTGTTGCGTTCGGCGGCCTGTTCCGTAAAAGCCCGCCATGCTCTCCCTTAATGACATTTCCGTCCGGATCGCCGGACGCCTTTTGATCGACCAAAGCACGGTGCAAATCGTGCCGGGCGCGCGCGTCGGCTTCGTCGGCCGCAACGGTGTCGGCAAATCGACGCTGTTTCATGCCATTCGGGGCGAATTACCCACCGAAACCGGCTCGATTTCGATTCCGCCGCGCTGGCGTGTCGGCAGCCTCGCGCAGGAAGCGCCCGACGGTCCCGAAAGCCTGATCGAGGTGGTTCTCAAGGCCGACCTCGAGCGGCACGCATTGCTGCATGAAGCGGAAACCGCGCACGATCCCCATCGCATTGCGGATATTCAGACGCGGCTGGTGGACATCGATGCTCATTCCGCTCCTGCCCGCGCCGCCGCCATTCTGTCCGGCCTCGGCTTCTCGACCGCAGATCAGGCGCGCTCCTGCTCGGAATTTTCCGGCGGCTGGCGCATGCGCGTGGCGCTGGCGGCGACGTTGTTCGCAGCGCCAGATCTGCTGCTGCTCGATGAGCCGACCAACTATCTCGATCTTGAAGGCACACTCTGGCTTGAGGATCATCTTGCGAACTATCCGCGCACCGTGATCGTCATCAGCCATGATCGCGACCTGCTCGACACATCCGTCGACCAGATCCTGCATCTCGATCGCGGCAAGCTCACGCTCTACAAAGGCACTTACTCGTCGTTCGAGGAGCAGCGCTCAACGCGCGAAATGCTCGACGCCAAACACGCCAAGAAGCAGATGGACGAGCGCAAGCGGTTGCAGGCGTTCGTCGATCGCTTCAAGGCGAAGGCGTCGAAAGCCAAGCAGGCGCAATCCCGGGTCAAGATGCTGGAGCGGATGAAGCCGGTCACCGCACTGGTGACGCAGGACGTTCGCGAGATTTCGTTTCCGACCCCCGACAAAATTCTTTCGCCGCCGATCATCGCGGTGGACGGCGTGTCGGTGGGTTACGATCCCGCAAAGCCGGTGCTCAACAACGTCACGCTGCGCATCGACAACGACGACCGCATCGCTTTGCTCGGCTCCAACGGCAACGGCAAGTCTACGCTGGTGAAATTGCTCGCCGGCAAGTTGCCGCCGTTTTCCGGCAAGGTGGTGCGCGCCGACAAGCTGTCGGTCGGCTATTTCGCTCAGCACCAAACCGATGAACTCGATCTCGATGGCTCGGCTTACGATCATTTGCGCAGGCTGATGCCGCAGGAAACCGAAACCAAGGTTCGCGCGCGGACCGGCGCCATCGGGTTTTCCGGCAAGGCCGGCGACACCAAGGTCAGTTCGCTGTCCGGCGGCGAAAAGGCGCGGCTGCTGCTCGGGCTTGCGACCTTCTACGGCCCGAACATGATCATCCTCGACGAGCCGACCAACCATCTGGACATCGACAGCCGCGCAGCGCTTGCGGAAGCCATCAACGACTTCCCCGGCGCAATCATCATGGTCTCGCATGACCGCTATTTGATCGAAGCCTGCGCCGACCAGTTGTGGGTGGTGGCGGACCGCGCCGTGACACCGTATGACGGCGACCTCGATGACTATCGCCGCTCTGTGCTAAGCGCTCGCGGCATGCGGGCATCGTCCGGCCGCGACCGCAATGGCCGCGACAAGCCGCAGCGCCCAAAAGAAAAGCGAGTGCCGCTCAAGCAGAAAATCTCGAACGCCGAGAGTGAGATTGCCCGGATCACCGGCATTATCGAGAAAATCGACGCCGCGCTCGCCCTGCCCGACCTGTTCAAGCGCGATCCGAAGCAAGCCACGCAGCTGACCAAGGCTCGCGCAAGTGCGGCGGACGCGCTGCAGCGCGCCGAAGATGAATGGCTGGAAGCCAGCTCGTCCTACGACGAAGCAGCAAGCTGAAAATTATGAACGCTTCTTCTTAGCAGCGCGCGCGGGCTTTTCCGGCGGCGGAACATCGACGCGTTCGATCGACGACAAACGGCCCGACGTGAAGGTGTAGGCGCCAGGTCGCGGGCCATGCGTCCAGGTGATGAGCGCAACGCGATCGCCGCGTGCATTGTTCGACAGATTCACATTGTCGGGAGCGATGTTGATCGCGCGCGCGACGTCGCATTCGGTATGACCGAGCGCAACCGGAGCCACGGAGATCTGACCTTCCGACGATGCGTTGGCATCGGCGGGTGCGCCCGGTGCCGGCATTCCCGGACATTGACCGTCGGAGGTAATCAGGTCGTTCGGCGTGACCTCTTTTGAGGAACTCAAAGGTGGTGTCTCAATCGAACTGTTGCCGCCGCCTTTGAAAATCTTGCCCGGCCGCGCAAACCATTCCTGGTCCTTGAGCGAGAAATCCGAAATCCCGCCGCAGCCAGCCATCATCGGGGCCAGGATTGCGAGGGCCGCCAATTGCCGGACATGGATGCTTTTACGCAGGACGCTCAAATTTGCTCTCATACCAACTTCAGCGCTTTGAATGTGCGCTTGGGAACCAGGACATCAGTTAAAGCAAATGTCTAAACAATCATCTGCGCGTCTTTGAGCGGCAACGATGGAACACCTTGCCACGCGCTGCGCTTATGTCGCCTTCCACCATCCCTTTGCGGCACCATGGTGGCTAACCGCCGGTCAGGTCAACGAAAAAAGACCGTATTATTAACGACGGGCCAGCGCGCGATGTGGCAAATGAACCCGCTTGCGCGGTTGCGGTTGTGCCTTGTTCACGCACGTTTCTGCCATTTACCGCGCTCATCGGTCTGCCAATAAGTCAGATCCAGACCGCGTGATTTACCGTCTGCCCACGCCGCGCGAGCGATCCCAAGCGCCTCATCATCGTCTCCGTTGAAGACGAGGACCACGCGGTCATAGGTCGCACAATCCTTGGGCAGACCCGCGGCATCGACAATGAACCTGACATTGGCATTGTTGGGATTGCCGTCATCCACGGTGAGAACGATCGGCTGGTTCATCACGTCGCTCTCGCGCCACGTGCTGTGCGGTAAAAACGAATCGTCGCGATAGGTCCACAGATGCGCGTCGAGCGCTTCCGCGCGCTCTTCCGATCCGGTCTGCACCGCAACGCGCCCGCCGCGCTCAAGCGATTTCTCAAGCAGCGGCGGCAACACCTTCTCAAGTGCCGTATCTTGCAGATGATAGAACAGGACTTCCGTCATGATGAGCAGCTAACCCGGATTTGCCTGTCATTGCGAGCGAAGCGAAGCAATCCAGTCTAGAATAGCAAGAATTGGATTGCTTCGTCGCAAGTGCTCCTCGCAATGATGCTGCGCAGCTACCTCTTCGCTTCGTAGTTATCCGCAACCAGCTGGTTCAGCAGACGCACGCCGTACCCCGATCCCCAGCTGCGGTTCAGGTCCGATGCGGGAACACCCATCGCGGTACCGGCGATGTCCAGATGTGCCCACGGCGTACCATCGACGAACCGTTGCAGGAACTGCGCGGCAGTGATCGAGCCGCCGTTACGGCTGCCGGTGTTCTTCATGTCGGCGAACTGCGAATCGATCTGCTTGTCGTATTCGGGACCGAGCGGCATGCGCCAAACGCGCTCACCGGTCTCCTGCCCCGCCGCCGTCAGACGTTCGGCAAGTTTGTCATCGTTGGAGAACATGCCCGCATAATCTATTCCCAGCGCGACCATAATCGCGCCGGTCAGCGTCGCCAGATCGACCATGAATTTCGGCTTGTGCTTTTTCGCCACGTACCAAAGCACGTCGGCCAGCACGAGACGACCCTCTGCATCGGTGTTGATGATCTCGATGGTCTGCCCCGACATCGACGTCACGATGTCGCCGGGCCGCTGCGCGTTGCCGTCCGGCATGTTCTCAACAAGGCCGATCGCGCCAATGACATTGACCTTCGCCTTGCGTGCAGCCAGCGCGTGCATCAGGCCGACGACGCAGGCAGCACCGCCCATATCGCCCTTCATGTCTTCCATGCTGCCGGCCGGCTTGATCGAAATGCCGCCGGTGTCGAAGCAGACGCCCTTGCCGACAAATGCGATGGGTTGTTCGCCCGGCTTGCCGCCGTTCCACCGCATGATGACCATGCGGCCATCGTGTTCCGAACCCTGCGAGACACCGAGCAGCGCGCCCATGCCGAGCTTCGTCATCGCCTTGACGTCGAGCACTTCGACTTTGACGCCGAATTTCCGCAACTGCGCTGCGCGCCGCGCGAACTCCACCGGAAACAGCACGTTCGGCGGCTCGTTGACGAGTTCCCGCGCGACCAGCACGCCATCAACAACGTGATTCTCGGGCGCAAATGCCTTGCGCGCAGCGGCAACGTCGGCCACCGCGACCGAGAACTGGGTGCGCAGCGGCGCGTTGTCGCCGTCCTTTTTCGTGGTCTTGTAGCGGTTGAACCGATAAGCGCGCAGCCGGATGCCCGACGCGATCGACGATGCCTGCGAGCCTTTCATTGCGCCCGTCGGAAGTTCGGCGAGAACCGTCACCACCTCGGTACCGGCGCTGATCTTGGATGCGACCTTGCCGCCCAGCTTGATGAAATCGCCGTCCTTGAGTGACGCAAGCTTGCCCGCACCGACAACCAAAAGGCGCCCGGCTTTAAGGCCTTCGGGCGCCAGAATATCCAGCACAGCGCCGTTTTTCCCCTTGAACTGGTTCGCAGTCGCGGCTCGCTTGACGGCATTCGCGGCCGCCCCCAAAGCCTTGATCGTCGCGGGGCCGAATTTCAGCGTGTCGTCGCAAAACACCACCAGAACGCCGCGCGGAGCAGCAGAAAACGGTACGAAGCCGACCTTCACGGCGTCGGTCATAAGCAAATCCTCCAGATAAATCGCGGCTTGCGCAGCTAGTGTCTCGTATCCGACGTTCGCTTCACTCAGCAGCGCCTCCCGAGCGAACGTCGGATACGAAAGGACACTAGCAGACTTATAATTCTAGTGATCCTTTGGTTCTGACATTCGTAAAAGTGCCCGCAAGAGCTACGATACGAATGTCAGAACCGGATCACTAGGGGACCAGAACCCAGCAGACATTCGGATTCGGGACATGAGATGGCGCACTATGACGCTTTCCGAGCCGCGCTGCCAAGCGCAGCGGGCGCGCCTATTTCGTAAATGTGAGAACCGTTTTGCAGCTGGATGACGCGCAAGATTTATCAGCCGGAGCATTCCCGCTGACGCGCCGACACCCGCTTGGTCTGACAATCCCGGCGCGGCCAAGCATACCGGGCGGCCCGTCGCAAGAGTCACCCCAAAGCAACGATTGATGTTTTATTAACCACAGTTGGCACCCAGCCCCATGTCGGCCATTTTGTTGACCAATCAAAGGGATGCTATGAAATAAGAATGTGCCGGAAAGCTCGATTCCGCTGCCCAGGGGGAACCTTGCAAAAGGTTTGGGTGCGCGAACGAAATCCGGCTGGAGTTGGGGATAAAGCTGCCCGATGGGGTCGATCGACACCACTGTAGACCGGACGATCATGGCGTCGTCCGCCTGGGCTTTCGCGACCGCACGGCTCGTCCTGCGGCCGGCGTTGGCGTGAGGCGGCCGCACCCATGGTAACGACAATTCTTGCACGCTACTTCGCCGCACGTTTCGTGATCGCATCGATCATGACCTTCGCTGCGATCTTCACGCTGGTCATTACCGTCGACTACATTGAACTGATGCGCCGCGCCGGAAGCCTGCCCAATGTATCGGGCCTGTTCGTCGCGCAGACCGCGCTGTTTCGCGTGCCGCTGTCGCTCGAAAAACTGATGCCGTTCTGCATTCTGATCGGCGCGATGGTGTCGTTCCTCGCATTGTCGCGGCGGCTCGAACTTGTGGTGGCGCGCGCCTCCGGCATTTCGGCATGGCAATTCACGACGCCCGCCTTGCTCAGCGCACTCGCGCTCGGCGTTCTGGCCACCGTGCTCTACAATCCGATGTCGGCGGAGATGCTGGAACGCGCCAAGGGCATGGAGACCAAGATCTTCGTCGACGGCGCGCCGACGGCTCAGGACGGCGCCGGCTTCTGGCTCAACCAGTCGACCAGCGAGGGCCAGAGCGTCATCAACGCCGCCCGAAGTCAGGGACAAGGTGCGCTCCTGACCGGCATCACCGTATTCCGGTACGATCCGTCCGGCGCCTTCAGGGAGAGAATCGAGGCGAAGGAAGCCACGCTCGAACCCGGCCGATGGGTGTTCAAACAGGTGCGCCGTTACAAGCTCGAAAGCCCGCTGGAGGAACAGGACACCCTGACGCTGAGCACCACCCTCACCCTGGCTCAGGTCCGCAACAACTTCTCCACCCCCGAAACTGTGTCATTTTGGCAACTTCCGGACTACATCAAGTCCTCGGAGAACTCCGGACAGGCCACAGCCGGGTACCGCCTGCAGTATCAGAAGCTCATCGCGCGCCCGTTTTTATTGGCTGCAATGGTGATGCTCGCGGCCGCTGTAAGCCTGCGGTTCTTCCGCTTCGGCGGCGTGCAAAAGATGGTTTTAAGTGGCGTTGCAGCAGGGTTTCTGCTCTATGTCCTGTCGAAAGTAACTGAGGATTTAAGCAAGGCCGAGTTGATGCATCCGCTCGCTGCCGCGTGGTTGCCCGTTTGTGTGGGCGGTCTCTCGGGATTTTTGGCCTTGCTGTACCAGGAGGACGGGTAGTGGCCTTTACCGCCGCCCTCCAAGGACGGACGCCTGCGTTCAGGCGGCGCATTCGCTTGCGCCGTCAAAGCCTGGTCATGTCCGCAGTTCTGGGGCTTTGCCTGGCGGTCGGCGCCGGCGGTGTGACGGGTACCCCGGCTGCGGCCCAGCAGGCCTTCCGCTACAATCAGGTGCCCCCCAAACCTCCGAAGCCGAAGCCCAATCCGCAAGCCAATAACGGGCAGATGCTCGTGCAGGCCACCGAGGTCAATTACGACTACAACAACTCGCGCGTCGCGGCGGTCGGCAGCGTCCAGATCTACTACAACGGATCGACGCTCGAGGCCGACAAGGTCATCTACGACCAGAAGACCAAGCGGCTGCACGCCGAAGGTAATGTCCGGCTGACCGATCCCGACGGCAAGATCACCTACGCCAACCTGCTCGATCTGTCCGACGACTACCGCGACGGCTTCGTCGATTCGCTGCGGCTCGACACTGCCGATCAGACCCGTATGGCGGCAACGCGAGCGGACCGCACCGACGGCAACGTCACGATCTTCCAGAACGGCGTCTACACAGCTTGTGCCGCCTGTAAGGACAATCCCAAGAAGCCGCCGCTGTGGCAGGTCAAGGGTGCGCGCATCATTCACAATCAGACCGAGAAGATGCTGTACTTCGAGGACGCCCGTCTCGAGTTCTTCGGTCAGCCTATTGCGTACCTGCCGTTCTTCTCGACGCCTGATCCGACGGTCAAGCGCAAGAGCGGATTCCTGATCCCGAACTACATGTCCAACGATCGTTACGGTGTCGGCGTCGAGGTGCCCTATTACTTCGCGCTGGCGCCCGACTACGACGCGACCTTCACGCCGCGCTACACCACCAAGCAGGGCCTGCTGTTGCAGGGTGAATTCCGTCAGCGCCTGATCAACGGCGCTTACGACATTCGCGCTTACGGCATCCGCCAGGACGATCCGAATCAGTTCAACGCCCAGCCCGGCCAGCGCGAATTCCGCGGCGGCATCGATACCAAGGGCCAGTTCGCGCTGAACGACAAATGGGTCTGGGGTTGGGACGCGGTCGCGGTCTCCGACAAGGCGTTCTTCTTCGACTACAATCTGGGGCCGTATAAAAACGCGCTCAACGCATTCCTGCTCACGCCCGACACAGGCCTGTCGCAGATTTATCTGACCGGCGTCGGCAACCGCAGCTATTTCGACGCGCGCGTGATGCACTTCCTCGGTTATTCGGCAGCCGACGATCAGAGCACAATTCCGATCGTTCACCCGGTGGTCGATTATTCGAACGTGCTGAACCGTAACGTGCTTGGCGGCGAATTCAGCTACAAGGCGAACTTCACCAGCCTCAGCCGGCAGACCGCGTCGTTCGATGCGATCAACCCCACTGCACTGCTGGCTGGATCATGCTTGCTGAGCGCGAACGTCGCCGTCAAGACGCCGGCGAATTGCCTCCTGCGCGGCATCCCCGGCGACTACACGCGGCTCACGGCCGAGGTGGAATGGCGTCGGTCGTTCACCGACTCCATCGGTCAGATCTTCACGCCGTTCGCCTCGCTGCGCGGTGACCTGATCAGCGCCAACATCGACAACCAGCCGGGCGTGTCCAACTACCTGCCGGTCGGCTCGACCCAGACCGCGCGCCTGATGCCGACGGTCGGACTGGAATATCGCTATCCGTTCATCAACGTGCAGCCATGGGGCACAACGACGATCGAACCCATCGGCCAGTTGATCATCCGCCCGAATGAACCAAGCGCCGGCCGTCTTCCCAACGAAGATGCGCAAAGCTTCACGTTCGACGACAGCAATCTGTTCCGCGTCGATAAATTCTCCGGCTACGATCGTGTCGAAGGCGGCGGCCGCGCCAATGTCGGCGTTCAGGCAACGACGCAGTTCGACCGCGGCGGCTCGGTCAACGTGCTGTTCGGACAATCCTACCAGTTGTTCGGCCTGAATTCCTTCGCCGTGCAGGATCTGACCAACACCGCCCTCGGCAGCGGCCTCGACAAATCCCGCTCCGACTATGTCGGCCGAATTGCCTATCAGCCCAACAAGATTTACAGCCTGATCGCCCGGACGCGGCTCGACGAAGCAACGGGAGCCGTGCGGCGCTTCGAACTCGAAGGCCGCGCCAATTTCGATCGCTTCCAGGTGAGCATGCTCTACGGCAACTACGACGCACAACCTGAGCTCGGCTTCCTCACGCGCCGCGAAGGCATCGTGGGAACCGGCACCATCAAGGTGGCTTCGAACTGGGTGTTGTCGGGTGGATTGCGCTACGACATCACAAACCAGACGGTCAATCAGTACATCGTGGGCGCGGGTTACGTAGACGACTGCTTCATCATCGCGGCCAACTACATCACCGACTACGCATATACCTCGACGAGTTACACGACCCCCGTCACCGATCACCGTATCATGCTACAGATCGGCCTGCGCACCATCGGCGGCACTTCGTTCAACACGGCGCAGTAGTATCCCGGTAACGGGACCGTGCGGCCAACGCGATTGCAGTTTTCATAGTGCGTTCCGCGGCACGACGGGAACCGCCGGGAATTCATCGGATGCGCGCATTAACGCCGCAAACTCGGGGTTGATTTTATAGAACGTGCGCTGGAATCTTCAGCCTTCGCCGAGACAAGCTTGAAGACGGATTTGAATATGATCGCTACTTTTTTTCTTCGTTATGCACGGGCTATTTCGCTCGCGCTCGCCGTTCTGTTTGTGTCGGGCTTCGGCTCGAGCGTCATGGCACAATCCGTCGCGGCGATGGTCAGCGGTGAGCCCATTACCAATTTTGATATCGACCAGCGTATCAAGCTCACGACGCTCACCACACGCAAGACACCCTCGCGGCAGGAAGCTCTCGAAGAGCTGGTCAACGACAAGCTCAAGATCAAGGAAGCCAAGCGATACGGCCTCGATATGTCGTCGTCGGACATCGACGGGGCTTACGGTAATATGGCCTCGCGCATGCGAATGAACCCAGAGCAGCTTAACAAGACGCTGGAAGGTCACGGCATCCGCCCTGAATCCCTCAAGAGCCGGATCAAGGCCGACATGACGTGGGGCAATCTGGTGCGCGGCCGCTTCCAGTCGAGCCTGCAGGTGCCGGAGAAAGACCTCGCGGGAATTGAACCATCCGGCAATGCCGCAGAAACCGAAAGCTTCGAGTATCTGGTCCGTCCGATCGTCCTGATCGTACCGCGCGGCTCGCCGTCAAGCTTGATGGAATCCCGCCGCAAAGAAGCGGAATTGCTTCGCAATCGCGTCCAAAGCTGTGATGAAGCGCAGTCGCTGTTCACCTCGATGCGCGACGCGACCATTCGCGAAAACGTGACCAAGACATCGGCCGATTTACCACCCGCCTTGCGCGAGATTCTCGACAAGACCGCCATCGGTCATCTGACGCCGCCTGAAGTCACCAAGCAGGGCGTGGAAATGGTTGCGCTGTGCAGCCGCAAGCCGACCAAGGCCGATACGCCAGCCAAGCGCGCCGCACGCGAGAAAATCTACAACCAGAAGTACGAAGCCAAATCCAAGTCGTACCTTCAGGAAATCCGTAAAGGCGCCATGATCGAGATGCGCGGTAAATGAGTTCAACAGCGATGCCGTTGCCATGATCGAAGCCGCCACGAGCAAGGCTTTGGCGCTGACGCTCGGCGAGCCTGCGGGTATCGGCCCTGACATCGCAATCGCGGCATGGCTGAAACGGCGTGAACTCGATCTTCCTGCGTTCTATCTGATCGGCGATAGCGCATTCATCACGGAGCGCGCTCGCTTGCTGGGCGTCAACATCTCCGTCGCAGATGCCAGCCCAGAGGACGCCACCGCAATCTTTGCCGAAGCGCTCCCCATCGTCAAAACAGGAATCGCAGCAACCGCGAAGCCCGGACATCCCGACGACAGCAGCGCACCGGCGGCCATCGCATCGATACGTCACGCTGTCGCAGACGTCATCGGCGGGCGGGCCAGCGCCGTGGTCACCAATCCCATCGCCAAGAGCGTGCTCTATCGCGCCGGCTTTTCCCATCCGGGCCACACCGAATTTCTTGCGCAGCTTTCCGCCGCCGTGAATGGCGTGGTGCCGCATCCGGTGATGATGCTGTGGTCGCCTGAACTGGCCGTCGTGCCGGTGACGATCCATCTGCCGTTGCGCGACGCTATCGCACACCTCACCAGCGATCTCATCGTCAAGACCGGGGGCATCGTCGCAGCGGATATGAAAACGCGGCTCGGCATTGCCTCTCCCCGCCTCGCGATCTCCGGTCTCAATCCGCATGCCGGCGAAGATGGCACCCTCGGCACCGAAGACCAGTCGATCATTGCACCCGCTATCGCAACGCTCCGCGGTGACGGCATCGACGTACGCGGCCCGCTTCCCGCCGACACCATGTTCCACGCCGCCGCGCGCAAGACCTACGACTGCGCGATCTGCATGTATCACGATCAGGCGCTGATCCCGATCAAGACCATCGCGTTCGACGATGGCGTCAACGTCACGCTCGGATTGCCGTTTATCCGCACCTCGCCGGATCACGGCACGGCATTCGACATTGCAGGCACCGGCCGCGCCAATCCGTCGAGCCTGATCGCGGCGCTGAAACTCGCCGCACGCATGGCGTCGGCGACGAAAGCATGAGCGCCATCGACGATCTGCCGCCGCTCAGCGACGTCATCCGCCGCTTCGATCTGTCGGCGCGCAAGTCGCTGGGGCAGAACTTCCTGCTCGATCTCAATCTCACATCACGCATTGCGCGCGCAGCCGCGCCACTGGAAGACGCCACCATTGTCGAGATCGGCCCCGGCCCCGGCGGCCTGACGCGCGCATTGCTCGCGCAGGGCGTGAAGCGTGTGATCGCAGTCGAGCGCGACGAGCGCGCGATCCCGGCGCTTGAGGAAATCGCGCAGCGTTATCCGGGACGCCTCACCATCGTGAATGCCGATGCGATGACCTTCGATCCACGGCCTCATCTCAACGGCGAACGCGCCAAGATCGTTGCCAACCTGCCCTACAATATCGCAACCGTTCTTTTGATCGACTGGCTCAGCGCCGATCCATGGCCGCCGTGGTACGACATGATGGTGCTGATGTTTCAGCGCGAAGTCGCCGAGCGCATCGTCGCCCGCGAGAACGACGAGGCCTACGGACGGCTCGGCGTGCTGTCGAACTGGCGCGCCGAAACGAAAATCCTGTTCGACATCGCCCCCGGCGCATTCGTGCCGCCGCCAAAGGTCACCTCATCCGTGGTGCGCCTGATCCCGCGCGCAGCACCCGAGCCGTGCGACCGGCGCATGCTCGAGCGCGTGGCCGCGGCCGCCTTCGGCCAGCGCCGGAAAATGCTGCGGCAAAGCCTCAAGTCGCTGAACGCCGACCCGGCGGTCCTTGCCGCCGCAGCCGGCGTCGAGCCGACCCGCCGCGCGGAGACCGTTCCGGTGTCCGGCTTTGTTGCCATGGCGCGCGAATTGGCGGATATAACAGCCGCAAAAGCAAAAACACCGTAACGGAGAAAAGCCCCATGGCTCAGATGCGCCGCCAGTCTCTCGTCAAGTTCGATGCTCCGCTCTGCGAAACAATCGTGGAGACCCCGAAGCCTCAGGGCCGGGAAGTTCTGGTGCGCATCGAGCGCTGCGGACTCTGCCATTCGGACCTGCACATTCAGGACGGCTATGCTGATTTGGGCGGCGGCAAGAAGCTCGACACCACACGCGGCATGGTGCTGCCGTTCACGCTCGGTCATGAGATCGCAGGCGTCGTCGATGAAGTCGGCCCCGATGTGGACAAGGCGCTGATCGGCACGAAGAAAGCCGTCTTCCCGTGGATCGGCTGCGGCCAATGCCGCGACTGCCAGAACGGCGACGAGAACCTGTGCGCCAAGCAGCGCTTCCTCGGTGTCTCGATCGACGGCGGCTTTGCCACCCACGTTCTGGTGCCGGATGCGAAGTACCTGCTCGACTACGATCCGCTGCCGGTCAATGTCGCGGCGACCCTGATGTGCTCGGGCGTCACCGCCTACGGCGCGCTCAAGCGCCTCGTGGATCGTCCGCGCCAGCGCAACCTGCTGCTGATCGGCCTCGGCGGCGTCGGCATGATGGGTCTTTCATTTGCCGGTGCGATGTTCAAGCAGCCGATCTCCGTGGCTGACCTGAATCCTGCTGCGCGGGATACGGCGCTCAAGAACGGCGCATCGGTGGCCTACGATCCGTCGGAGGCCGATATCGTCAAGCGCATCCTGAAGGAAACCGACGGCGGCTTCGACGAAGTGGTTGATTTCGCGGGCAACGAAAAATCCATGGCGTTCGCGATGGCGGTTCTGGCGCGCGGCGGCAAGATCGTGGTGTCCGGCCTGATGGGCGGCAACTTCAGCGTTCCGATGGTGCAGTGGATCTACAAGCGCATGACCATCGAAGGCTTCATGGTCGGCACGCTCGCGGAAGCTCAAGAGCTGATGTCCTTGGCGCGCGCAGGTAAAATCAAGCCGACGCCGATGCAGGAAGAGCCGATGGCCGACGCGCAGAAGTGGATCGATCAGTTGCGCGCCGGAAAAGTCGTCGGCCGCATCATGCTGAAGAACTGACGCTCCGCGTTTCGAACTATTCGGGACGAACCGCAATCCAGATCACGTGGCGCGCGCCGCCGCGTGGTCCGTTGGCACGGACCGGCACTTCATTCACCTCGAAGCCCGCTTTGCGCAGCCGCTGGGTAAAGCGCGGATCAGGTCCTGACGACCATACCGCCAGCACGCCGCCGGGCCGCAGCGCCTCGCGGGCTGCGGTCAGCCCCTTCAGATCGTAAAGCGCGTCGTTGGATTCACGAGTCAGTCCCTCCGGACCGTTATCGACGTCCAGCAGGATGGTGTCGTAAGCCGCACGCCCCGACCGGATCAGATGGCCGACATCGTCTTCGCGGATGGTCACGCGCGGATCGGTCAGGCTGTCGCCGAACATCTCCGCCATCGGGCCTCGCGCCCATGTCACGACCGACGGCACCAGTTCAGCCACCACGATCTCCGCTTTGGGTCCGAGCACGGTGAGCGCCGCACGCAGCGTGAATCCCATCCCGAGACCGCCGATCAGCATCCGCGGCCGTTCGCGGGTCTGGATACGTCTGCAGGCAAGCGTCGCAAGCGCCTCTTCCGAGCCGCTGAGACGGCTGTTCATCAACTCGTTCTGACCGAGCTTGATGGTGAAATCAGTGCCACGGCGCATCAGGCGAAGCTCGCCGCCTCCGGGGATTTGCGCGGTATCCAGCAGGGTCCAGGGGATCAACGAACATTCCTCAATCGTTTAGCGCAGCACCGCCAGGCACAGCGCGTGCTCTCGTTACCCCATGCCGGTTCTCATATGCCAGCCAGAATTGCGCACCGGCCGCCCTGCCCGCGCGCCCAAATTAAGCCTTAGCCTGCCCGGATTTGCGGCCTATTGCGACCCAACTTGTCGCCGAGAACCCAAGCACCAGAATTGGTTCCGTGTTGCGTAAGGGGGACAGGATGTCAAACCGAACCGCCGTAGTGGCTTTCGCCGCTCTCACCGGCTGCGTTTCAATCTTCATCACCGGATCGTCGTTGTGGGCCGCGCCCGCAACATCTGAAAGCGCCGCCAGCGCCGCCGACGAATGTCTGGCCGCGCCGAAGGCGACGACACCGGCCGGTGCACATTGGTATTACCGCGTCGAGAAAGGCACCAAGCGGAAATGCTGGTATCTCGCCGACGAAGGCGGAAAGACCAAGAAGGCAGCGGCACCAGCCACACCAACGTCAGACACCGCTGAGCAGGATGCGCCTCCTCCGGCGACGATCACACCTCCGGCGAAACAGGACGCTCCGAAAAGATCGTTGCAAAAATCCGTCGCGAATGCCCGCGCGGAATTGACCTCCGGGACCGACGACGATCCGTCGCTCGCGGAAACCACATGGCCGCCGATGCCTAGCCCTTCCGCCGCCACCGATGTCCGCAGCGACAATCAGATGGCTGCGGTCCAGCCTGCACCCGAACCGGCAACCAAGCAGGGCTGGAACGTCGCAACACGCTGGCCCGAACCAACAGCAGTTGCTTCCGCCAGCGATCAGCCCACAGCAGCACCGGCACCACAGCCCGTTCAGCCTGCTCCGGCTCTCACCGCCGAACGTCTCGCCACAGCCGCCGCAACGCCGTCAGCAGCAACACAGCCTGTCGCGGCGACTAGCACAGCAACAACTCAACCGCCGCAGTCCACGATGCCCGCCGACAACGAGGGCATGTCGCTCAGGATCATGCTGAGTGTTCTGGTCTGCATGCTGGCGCTCGTGGCCATCCTTGGCCCCATGCTGTTCAAATACTCCCGGCCGAAGCCGCGTGAGGATGAACGCACCTACGGACAGCGCCGTCCGATCTGGGACATGAACGTGCCCAACGAAACAATCATGCAAGATAATCCGCATCGAATGCCGGCGCCGCGCTACGCCCGTGTTCTGGACGAGCCTCGCATGATGGATGAACCGCGCGTGCTGGACGATGCCGCCGACGAGATCGAGGAATTGCTGGCACGGGCCTCAAAGCGTTCGGCAGCATAGCCGCCTGCATTATAAGCGGCGGACAAATCCCGCCGCTTATTTCTCCAGCTGCTTTTGCAAGTCGCGGACGAAAGCCGACAGGCCGGTCTGACGCTCGCGCTTCAGGCGCTCGGCCTTGAGAATGGTGACGACCTGCGAATACGCCTCGTCGAGATCGCTGTTGGTGACGACGTAGTCGTACTCCGCCCAGTGGCTCAACTCATGGCTGGCGCGGCTCATGCGCCCGGCGATGACCGCGTCGGAATCCTGTGCGCGGGTGTGCAGCCGCTTTTCCAGATCGGCGGCGGACGGCGGCAAAATAAACACACTCACGACATCGGCGCGGGCCTTTTCGCGCAGCTGCTGGGTTCCTTGCCAGTCGATATCGAACAGCACGTCCTGCCCGGCGGTGAGCGCATCCTCGACGGGCTTGCGCGGCGTGCCGTAATGATTGTCGAAAACCGGCGCATGTTCGAGCAGTTCGTTGCCCTTCACCATGGCGTCGAACTTCGGCTTGTCGATAAAGTAATAATGCTCGCCATCGACCTCGCCCGGCCGCTTCGCGCGGGTCGTCACCGACACCGACATCCGCAGATCCGGCGTCTTCTCGATCAGCATGCGCGCCAGCGTGGATTTGCCCGCGCCCGACGGCGACGACAGCACGAACATCAGTCCGCGCCGCTCAACGCCTCTCAAGGTGCCCCCCGCCGCCATGATCAATCCTCAAAGCTCGAAACCGCTATTCCAGATTCTGAACCTGCTCGCGAAACTGCTCGACCACGTTCTTCATCTCAAGCCCGGTGTTCGTCAGTTCGATATCGTTCGACTTCGAACAGGTGGTGTTGACCTCGCGGTTGAATTCCTGTGCCAGGAAATCCAGCCGCCGCCCCACAGCACCGCCCTTGCCAAGCAGTTCGCGCGTCTGCGCAATGTGCGAGGCGATGCGATCGAGTTCTTCGCGGATGTCCGCCTTCGCTGCGATCATCACCGCTTCCTGACTGAGGCGATCGGCATCGAAACGATCCGACGTCTCAAGCAGCACAGCAATCTGTTCGGCGAGCCGCGCCCGGATCGCCTCCGGCTTGCGGCCGGGTGCCGCCTCAGCACGTTTGGCGAGCCGCTCGATCTCGTCCATGCGCTGGGTCAGGATCTGGCCGAGGGTTGTGCCTTCACGCTTGCGCATATCGATCAGGCTTTGCAACGCCTGCTCGAACGAACCCGAAACGGCGACGCGCGCGGTCTGCATTTCGGTCTCGTCGCTCTCCGGCTCGACGACTTCAAGGACGCCCTTGATCCCCAGCAATCCATCGACACTTGGGGCGACGGCGTCGGTCCGCGCCGAAATCTCGCCGGCGACTTTCAGAATCGACGACAGGACATCTTCGTTGATGCGGATGACCGATGCAGCGCCGGTGCGCTTGACGGTGAGGTTGGCGTAGACGGTGCCGCGCGACAGCAGTTCGGTGGCGCGCTTGCGGGCCGCGGTCTCGATGTCATCCCACCCGGCGGGTACCCGCAGCCGGAAGTCAAAGCCCTTGGCGTTGACCGATTTCAATTCCCATTCGAACGTATAAGGTCCGCTGGTGCCGTGGCTTCGCGCAAAGCCGGTCATGCTCGACAGCGCCATCGCGATGGTAACTCCGTCTTTGGTGTCTCGAAGAACGCGGACTTGCGAGCCGGCAGGCCCGCTCATATCAGGACTGAGCTTGTCCCTGAAATCGGCATAGCACGCAAGAGAGAGCAAAGAGAGAAGCAGCCTTACTGCGTCTTCTCTTCTTCAGGCTCCGCCTCGGCAGGAGCCGCCGCAGGCGCTCGTTTTGCAGTGCGCTTGCGCGCTGCCGCGCCATCCGCAGCCGGCTCGTTCGCGATGATACTGGCAGGCGCATGAGCCTTCGGCGCAGCTGCCCTCGGCGCCGCAGCTTTCGGAGCGGCCTTGGGCGCAACAGGCGCGGGCTTGGACGGGGCTGCCGTTGCGGGTGCTGCGGTCGGAGCCGGCGCAGGCACTGCGGAAACCGGCGGCTGATCGTCAGCATCCACGGTGTCGTTCTGCTGCTGGCGCTCCATCGCGCGCAGCTTGGCGACGCCCTTCTGGTGCTGGTCATACGTTTCGGTGAACGAGTGACCACCGGTGCCGTCTGCAACGAAGAACAGATCGCGGGTGCGCGCCGGATTAGCGGTGGCCTCGAGCGAGGCGCGGCCCGGATTTGCAATCGGTCCGGGCGGCAGTCCTTCGATCACGTAGGTGTTGTAAGGCGACGGCTGCTGAATCTCGCTGCGCTTGATCGGCCGGCCGAGCGTACCCTTGCCGCCGACAAGCCCGTAAATAATGGTCGGATCGGATTGCAGCTTGATACGCTGACGCAAACGATTGGTGAACACGGCAGCAACGCGGCTGCGCTCGTCAGCCCGTCCGGTTTCTTTCTCGACGATCGATGCCAGCGTCACGAGTTGCTCCGGCGAGCGGACCGGAACATCGGGGTTGCGGCGCGCCCAGACATCGGCGAGCACCTTCTTTTGAGCCTGCTGCATGCGGTGAAGCACCTGATCGCGCGGGGTGCCGCGCGGAAAATTATAGGTGTCGGGCAGCAGCGTGCCCTCGCGCGGCTGCTCTTTCAGCGAGCCGGTGAAAATGTCGTTGTCCTGAAGCCGGGCAACAATCTGCTCCGAGGTCAGGCCTTCCGGAATCGTGACGGAATGCTGCACCACCTTGCCTTCAACGATGGTGTTGATGACCTCGCGCAGGCTGGCGTTCTTCTGAAACAGATACTCGCCGGACTTGAGGCCCGAGCGCGCATTGAGTGCGAGCACGCTGCCGATGAACGTCCAGCGGTCGGCGGAAATCACACCGGAGCGCAGCAGGATATCGCCGATGTCCGTCATCCCCGCGCGGGCCGGAATATTGACGACCTTGTCCTGCGCCAGCGGACCTTTCGCCTCGATGGTCTTCTTGCCGTAGAAAAAGATACCGCCGGTCAGCAGCATCGCAACGATCAGAAAGGTCATGATCGCGTTGCCGACGACCACGAGTGTGCTGCGCGCGCGCTGCGAATGTTTCGGCGGCTGCGGAACCTGCTCGGGCTCAAGCGCCGCGCGCGGGCTGCGGGGCGCTATGGGGGGTCTCTGGCTCATCGAAGCAACCTGAATTCTGAACGCCGATTAGTGTTGTCGGTCCAGCGCTATACGCCCGCCGGTGAGAGAAATTATGTCCGAATAGGGCAAAACCATGAAGACAGTTTTGCCCCTTCGCCAGCCTTAAAACCTAGAAATACTCTCGCTCGAAACGCTTAGTTCGCCAGCCGCCGGACAACCAGCGACGCGTTGGTGCCGCCGAATCCGAACGAATTCGACAGGGCAATGTTGATTTCGCGATGCCTTGCCTTGTTCGGAACGAGATCGATTGCCGTCTCGACGGAAGGGTTGTCGAGATTGATCGTTGGCGGCGCGACATTATCCCGAATCGCAAGAACGCAGAAGATCGCCTCGATGGCGCCTGCCGCGCCAAGCAGATGGCCGGTCGACGACTTGGTCGATGACATCGAAACCTTCGATGCCGCGTTGCCGAGCAGTCGCTGTGCGGCGCCAAGTTCAATCTCGTCGCCGAGTGGCGTCGAGGTGCCGTGCGCGTTGATGTAGTCGATGTCGGATGCCGTCACACCGGCGCGCTTCATTGCAGCGCTCATGCAGCGGTACGCGCCGTCGCCATCTTCTGCCGGAGCGGTAATGTGATAGGCATCGCCGGTCAGGCCGTAGCCCACGACTTCGGCGTAAATTTTCGCGCCGCGCTTTTTCGCGTGCTCGTATTCCTCGAGCACCACGACGCCGGCGCCCTCGCCCATTACGAAGCCGTCCCGGTCCTTGTCATAGGGCCGCGAAGCGATGGTCGGATTATCGTTATATTTGGTGGCCATCGCGCGCAACGCGCAGAAGCCGCCCATGGCAAGGCGATTGACAGCGGACTCAGCGCCACCCGCCACCATCACATCGGCATCGCCGAAGGCGATCAGGCGGCTTGCATCACCGATGGCATGCGCGCCGGTCGAACACGCGGTGACCACCGCATGGTTCGGGCCCTTGAGGCCGTGCTTGATCGAGACATAGCCCGACGCAAGATTGATGAGACGGCCGGGAATGAAAAACGGCGACAGCTTGCGCGGTCCGCGCTCCTTCAGGATCACGGCAGCTTCGCCGATGCCCTCGATGCCGCCGATGCCGGAGCCGATCATGGTGCCGGTGGCGCAGCGGTCTTCCTCGGAGGTCGGATGCCAGTTGGCGTCGTCGAGCGCCTGGGTCGCGGCCGCCATGGCGAAAATGATGAAATCGTCGACCTTGCGCTGCTCCTTCGGCTCCATCCAGTCATCGGGATTGAAGGTGCCGTTGGTGCCGTCGCCGCGTGGAACCACGCACGCGATCTGGCAGGTTAAATCGGAGACGTCGAAATGCTCGATGCGGCGCGCGCCGCTCTCGCCGTTGAGGATGCGTTTCCAGGTCGGCTCGACACCATTGGCAAGCGGCGAAACCATGCCCAGACCCGTGACGACAACCCTCCGCATACGTTCTTCTCCGGCTCGCGTGGCGAACACTAACAAGCGCGGCTATGACAGCAAGACGGCGGGTCGTTTGAATACAACCCGCCGCCTGTCGTCATGGCTGCGCGAGAGCGTCAGCTCTTGGCGTTTTTCTCAAGAAACTTGGTGGCGTCGCCCACGGTGAGAATGGTTTCCGCGGCATCGTCAGGGATTTCGCAACCGAATTCCTCTTCGAACGCCATCACGAGTTCGACGGTATCGAGGCTGTCGGCGCCAAGATCGTCGATGAAGCTTGCAGCATCGACAACCTTTTCTGGCTCGACACCAAGGTGCTCGACCACGATCTTCTTAACTCGCTCGCCAATCTCACTCATCGTTTAACCTCGTGCTTGTTCCATTAAACTCGACCGCAAAACGATCCGAGCCCCTCGCGGTGCGAAAAATTGCGAATTCGTGCCGTCCGTACCACGCGTCCCTGTATCTTCGCCAGAGCGACGAAGTCACCGAAAACGGCGGCTAGCGCCGGAACGGCAATATACGGGGTTTGGCGATCCTGCAATGGCGTTTTCCCCAACCGATTGCCGTTCGGTTACCATACTTCCCCGGAGTTGACCACACGGCCCCGGCTGCCGTCCAGCGCCCTGTCCCGCTTGACAAAAAGCCCTCCAAACAGGGCTTAAATCATGGCCATCCCGCCATTGACGTGGATTGTCTGGCCGGTGACGTAGGCCGCCTCGTTGGACGCCAGATAGACTGCGGCTGCGGCGATATCTTCCGGCGTTCCGAGCCGACCTGCGGGCACCTTGGACAGCACCCCTTCGCGCTGTTTTTCGTTCAGAACGTCGGTCATCGGCGTCGCGATGAAGCCGGGAGCGATGCAATTCGCCGTCACATTGCGGCGCGCATATTCCGCACCCACGGATTTCATCATTCCGATCAGTCCGGCTTTCGACGCGGCATAGTTGCCCTGCCCGGCATTGCCGGTCACGCCGACCACCGAGGTGATCGCGATGATTCGCCCGAACCGCTTGCGCATCATCAGCTTGGTCGCGGCACGCGCCAGACGGAATGTGGCAGTGAGATTCACCCGGATGACATCGTCGAAATCCTCGTCCTTCAACTGGACAAAGAGATTGTCGCGGGTGATGCCGGCATTGGCGACAAGAATGTCCAGCTGGCCCATCGCCTTTTCGGCGGCGGGAACCAGCGCTTCGACCTCGGCCATATCCGAGAGATTGCATGGCAGCACATGCACCCGTTCTTTCAGCTCACCGGCGAGCGTATCGAGCGCTTCGCGCCGGGTGCCTGAGATGGCAACGGTTGCACCCTGCGCGTGCAGTGCCCGCGCGATCGCGCCGCCAATACCGCCGGTCGCTCCGGTGACGAGCGCGGTCCTGCCTGTCAAATCGAACATCTCGCCTCCTTTGGGAACACTCCCAAATCAATTTCGCGCCCCGTTTGCCGCAAGAAAACGCTGTTCGTCAATGACCTGTGCCGATCTGTGCCTAATCTCTTGCCACAAACCGCCCCGACCCGCAGCGGTCGTATGGCACCTCCCTTGCATATTTCATCGCAACGCAACGGAGAACACACCGATGGCACCCACCCAAGTTCCGTCACATTCCGCCGGCCTGCAGAAAGTGCTTGGCCCGTTCCAGCTCTGGGGCATCGCCGTGGGGCTCGTGATCTCAGGAGAGTATTTCGGCTGGAGCTACGGCTGGAACACCGCCGGGACGCTCGGTTTTCTGGTCGCCACGGTGCTGGTCGCGACCATGTACACGACCTTCATCTTCAGCTTCACCGAACTGTCGACAGCGATCCCACACGCCGGTGGACCTTTTGCCTATGCACGACGGGCGTTCGGCCCAGCGGGCGGCTTTATCGCGGGTTTTGCGACTTTGGTCGAATTCGTGTTCGCACCGCCTGCGATTTCTCTCGCCATCGGCGCGTATCTCAATGTGCAGTTTCCAGGCATCAATCCGAAATACTTCGCGCTCGGCGCCTACATCATCTTCATCGCGCTGAACTGGATCGGCGTCGGTATTGCGGCTGCCTTCGAGTTGTTCGTGACAATTTTAGCGATTGCCGAACTTCTGGTCTTCATGGGCGTGGTTGCGCCCGGATGGTCAATGGCAAATTTCGTCGCCAATGGCTGGGCCGGCAGCAATGTGCTCAACGGTGCTGCCATTTCCGGCATCTTTGCTTCGATTCCCTTCGCGATCTGGTTCTTCCTTGCGATCGAAGGCGCGGCGATGGCCGCGGAAGAAGCCAAGGATCCGCAAAAGACCATCCCGATCGCCTATGTCGCAGGCATCCTGACGCTCGTTGTCCTCGCATTCGGTGTGATGATCATGGCCGGCGGCGTCGGTGACTGGAGCAAGCTTGCCAACATCAACGATCCGTTGCCTCAGGCGATGAAAGTCGTCGTCGGCGAGAACAGCGGATGGCTGCACATGCTGGTTTGGATCGGCCTGTTCGGGCTGATAGCCTCGTTCCACGGCATCATCATGGGTTATTCGCGCCAGATTTTCGCGCTGGCCCGCGCAGGCTATCTGCCGAAAACGTTCGCAGCACTCAGTCCGCGTTTCAACACGCCGCACCGCGCGCTGCTGGCGGGCGGCGTCATTGGCGTCATCGCAATCTTCAGCGACGAGTGGGTGCAGTTCGGCGGACAAACACTCACCGCCAACATCGTCACCATGTCGGTGTTCGGCGCGATCATCATGTACCTGATCTCGATGGCTGCACTGTTCAAGCTGCGCCAGAGCGAGCCCAATCTGGTCCGGACCTACCGCGCGCCGTTCTATCCGGTGTTCCCGGCGATTGCGTTCGGACTTGGTCTGGTTTGTCTGTTCGCGATGGTCTGGTTCAATGCTATGCTGACGTTGCTGTTTCTTGTGCTGATGGCTCTGGCTTACGCCTACTTCCGTATGACGGCCGGCCAGCGCGACGCAGCAGCACCTGACGAGATGCTGTCCGTCACGGCCAGCATGCCCGCCGAATAAGGCTTCCAACGCGAGGTGAGACCGTTGCGCTATCGTACCGCCATCGATCAGCAACTGTTCGCCTTCGACGACCTGAAGCAGGTGATGGCATTCGCGTCACCTGCCCGCTCGGGCGATACTCTCGCAGGCATCGGCGCCGCCTCCGCACAGGAGCGGATGGCGGCGCGTCATGTGCTGGCGGAAGTCCCGCTCAAACAGTTCCTCACCGAGGCGCTGATCCCTTATGAAGACGACAACATCACGCGGCTGATCATAGACACGCACGACGCGAAGGCGTTTGCGCCGGTGTCGCACATGACGGTCGGCGATTTCCGCAACTGGCTGTTGTCCGAACAGGCAACCACCGAAGCGCTTGCGGCACTCGCGCGCGGCCTGACGCCGGAAATGGTCGCGGCTGTGTCCAAGATCATGCGGAATCAGGATCTGATCGCGGTGGCGCGCAAATGCCGGGTCATTACTCGCTTCCGCGACACCATCGGACTTAAAGGCCATTTGTCGGTGCGCCTGCAACCCAATCATCCCACCGACGACCTGCGCGGCGTGGCCGCGTCCACGCTCGACGGCCTGTTGATGGGTTCCGGCGATGCCGTGATTGGTCTCAATCCTGCGTCCGACAGCATGCCCGTGCTCGGCGACCTGCTGCACATGCTCGATGAAGTGATCCAGCGCTTTGAAATTCCGACCCAGAGCTGTGTGCTGACCCATGTCACCAACACGATTCAACTCGCGGAATCGGGTGCGCCGGTCGATCTCGTGTTTCAGTCGATCGGCGGCACTGAGAAGACCAACCTCTCCTTCGGCGTGACGCCCGAACTTCTCGACGAAGCGCAGGATGCAGCACTGGCGCTGAAGCGCGGCACCGTTGGCGACGACGTGATGTATTTCGAGACAGGTCAAGGCAGCGCGCTGTCCGCAGACGCCAACTTCGGTGTCGATCAGCAAACCTGCGAGGCGCGCGCCTATGCGCTGGCGCGGCGCTACAAGCCGCTGCTGGTGAACACCGTGGTCGGCTTCATCGGCCCCGAATATCTCTACGACGGCAAGCAGATCATCCGCGCCGGTCTGGAGGATCATTTCTGCGGCAAGCTGCTCGGCCTGCCGCTCGGTTGCGACATTTGCTACACCAATCACGCCGAAGCCGATCAGGACGACATGGACACGCTGCTGCTATTGCTGGGCGCTGCCGGCATCAGCTTCATCATGGGCATTCCAGGTGCGGACGATGTGATGCTCAACTACCAGAGCACGTCGTTCCATGATGCGCTGTTCCTGCGCGAGACCATGAATCTCAAGCGCGCGCCGGAATTCGAAGCGTGGCTCCAACGCATGCAGATCACCGATGCTGACGGACGATTGCGTCCGCCCTCGCCCAACGCGCTGCTCGGCGGCATGGGCAATCTCAAATCGCTGGTCGCATGACGGATAAAAACGTAACCGAGTCTCCGTGGGCCGAATGGCGCAGCGTCACGCCAGCGCGCCTTGCACTCGGCCGTGTCGGCGCAGGCATGCCGACCGACGAGGTGTTACGTTTTGGCTGGGCGCATGCAATGGCGCGCGACGCGATCCATGCAGCCCTCGACGTGCCGAAACTCGAGGAGACCTTGCAGACGCAGGGATGGACAGTCGCGCAGACCCGCAGCCGCGCCGCGGATCGCACGACTTACTTGCGGCGGCCGGATCTCGGCCGCGTGATCGATCCGGACGAAATCGCGAAGTTGCGCGCCGCACCGATCATGCGGAGCGACATCTGCATCGTAATCGGCGACGGCTTGTCGTCGCTGGCGGTGGACCGTCACGCAGCCCCGCTGCTCGCTGCATTAAGGCCGCTCCTTGCGGACGAGTTGAAGCACGCGCCGGTGGTCATCGCGACGCAGGCTCGCGTGGCGCTGGCCGACGAGATCGCAGAATTGTTGCAGGCCAAGTTGTCGATCATGCTGATCGGCGAACGTCCGGGCCTGAGTTCGCCCGACAGTCTCGGCATCTACATGACGCATGCGCCGTTTCGCGGCCGCAACGATGCCGGACGCAACTGCATTTCCAACGTGCGGCCCGAAGGACTGAGTTATGCCGCCGCCGCGTTCAAGCTGGCGTGGCTGGTGCGCGAGGCACTCGGGCGTGGACTGACCGGCATCGATCTGAAAGACGAAAGCGATCTGGCGCTGCTGGCGAAAAACGCGAACGCGCCTCGCCTGCCTCCCAAATAAAAGCCGCGCCACCCGAAGGTGACGCGGCAATGGCCGTTCTGTTGCTAGGTGGACCTACCCCGAATGGTTACGCCGCGAGGCGCACTTCATTCATGCGAACGTTATCGTTTGCATTTAGGTTTTGACCCGATAACGGCGGTA
>Ga0315336_1000484_pt1 | contig 109489 bp, 90 predicted proteins | sample ASW5metaG_FD_204512 | JGI IMG/M metagenome (GOLD analysis project Ga0315336, IMG submission 204512) | Ammonia-oxidizing marine archaeal communities from Monterey Bay, California, United States - ASW #5 | ecosystem: Environmental > Aquatic > Marine > Intertidal zone | place: USA: California...
GCGCTAGCGACAGGTTCCCAAAGAAAAACCAACAAAAAGCTTAACGTTAATAATTGCTGTTTCATCGCCCAATGATACGTTCATTAAATTAAAAAAGCTATCCGCCGCAGGTAACCGTCCGATGTCTGTCGTTGCTGTCGCAAAAGAACCGCCCTACCTCAAAGCTCTTCATGGACCTATGGACGCGAGGTGCGCGCTTCCTCGAGTAGCCAATCGCGGAAGGCCGCGACTTTGGGATGTTCGGGGCTGTCTTTCGCGCTTAATAAATAGTAGGAGAAAGTGAGTGGCGTGCTGAAGCCGGGGTCGAAGGGGCGCACGAGGCGGCCAGAGGCGAGGTCGTCTGCCACCAGGATGTCACCAACCAACGCCACACCTTGGCCGTCGAGTGCGGCCTGTAAGGCCATATTCTCCATGGTGAAACGTGGCCCGGCAGCCGGATCAATGTCACGCAAGCCGGCCGCTAGTAGCCACATGCGCCAGCTGGCCTCCGCCTCTTTCCATTCGACGTGCAACAAAGTGTGGTGGCGCAGATCGTCGGGCTGGCCCAAGGGGTATACGCCGCTCAAAAGAGCCGGGCTACAGACCGGTGTATTGACAGGACTGAATAGGCGATCGATCCGCACGCCGTTGTAACCACCGGGACCGTAGCGCAGCGCCACGTCAACGTTGTCGCGTGCCAGATCTACCAAACGGTCGGTACCGTCGATGCGGATCTCGATATCAGGGTGTCGAGCGCGGAATTTTTCGAGTCGTGGCACCAGCCACATGGCGCCAAGCGAAGGACTGACGCTAATGGTTAGTACCTTGCTCTCGCCATGAGTATGTAATTGCTCAGCCCCTTGGGTCAGTTTGTCGAAGCCCTGGCTGAGCGCTGGAATAGCGCTCTGGCCAGCCTCGGTTAAACGCAACGCGCGAGTTAAACGGTGAAACAGGGGCACTCCAAGCAGCTCTTCGAGCGACTTGACCTGGTGACTAATTGCTCCTGGAGTAACGTTTAGTTCCGCCGCCGCCTTGGTGAAACTGAGATGCCGAGCGGCCGATTCAAAGGCCCTGAGAGCATTCAGGGGTGGGAGCGGTCGAGCCATAAACTATACCTGAGATTTTCTAACATATATGCCGAGATCTTTTCGTTTGTCTAAAATCCCAGTAGTGCATACCTTGCTTATAAATACAAGATCAAAAATCCATCAATTCTGACAGGCCTATAGATTAGAAAATCTAGATCATGATTATCAGGACGATCGGTCAGATCGAAAGCTAAAAGAGGGCTCCACGAACCCTGCTTTGAACGTTCCAGACTCGCCATCAGTTTTCAGCTGGCTGGCATAATATTGGGAGAGCGATCCTCATGAAAATCACGGAAAATCCAAAGACTCAACCGAGGAAAAGCCAGCATGCTTCATAATATTCAATCTGATTATTACATCGGTGCCTTTCTGGTCGTAATTTCGGCCGTAACGTTCAGCACCGCTGGCTTATTCACCAAGGGCGTTGAGGCCGGGTCATGGGATGTTATTTTCTGGAGAGGATTTTTTGCCGCGGCACTTACAACGATCTGGACAATAAACAGAGGAACCCTCCGGCAGAATTTTTTTGGCATGGGGTACAGTGGATTGGCGATAGCGGTCGTAGGAGCATTGGGCACGGCGGCATTTATCCAATCATTTAAACTTACATCCATTGCCAATGTTTCACTTATCTATGCGGCTTCTCCACTCATCGCAGCGCTACTCGCTTGGTTCTTCATTGGAGAAAAAGTATCAACAAGGACGATGGCGGGATGTGCTGGCGCGCTTTTAGGTGTTGCGATAATAGTTTCAGGTTCTTTAGGTCAAATTAGCCTCAAGGGCGATTTGTTGGCCTTATGGATGACCACCGTAATGGCCTCGATAATGGTCATTTATCGAAAATATCCAGATACGCCGGGAGCGGGCCCGGCAGTGTTATCGTCACTTCTTTTGCTGCCGTTTGCCGTAAAATTTGGGAACCCATTTGATGTCAACCGTACAGAAGTCTATATTCTTTCCGCATTTGGGCTGCTATTTGCCATCGCATCAGTCACCCTAGCCGAAGGTGCTAAAAAGGTTCCGTCTGGCCAGACTGCTCTTTTAAGTACGCTGGAAACCCCTCTCGCTCCGGTTTTCGCGTTCATATTGTTTACGGAAATTCCGAACATAGCGACATTTTTTGGCGGATCGGTAGTGCTTCTCGCGGTGCTTATTTCAATAAGAACCAATACATAATGGCGTTTTCGCTGTAAGACCAAAGGGCAGTAACGAACCGCCGCAATTGGGATTTTTAGGGGTGATAGTATATTTAGCAAATTATCCAGTTTGCGACAGTCGACAAGTGTGACATAAGCTGCTCTAGCGAGGCTTGACTGGAATTGTAATTTTCTAAAGAATGCCCGAATTATCCGGGGGAGCTCCGACAAGGAGCTGAGAAGCTGATATTGGAGCAATTTGTTGTTCTTGATGCGCAGCGACCCTTCGAACCTGATCCAGTTAGGGCTGGTGGAGGGAGGGTCGTGAGAGTGAATTTACCGCCAAAAAATATTGCCGTCGAAGCTCATCGGAAAATAACCGTAACAGTGATCGGTGCGGGCGTTGCTGGTCTGACTGCCGCGACGGAATTGACTGAGCAGGGGTTGTTGGTTGAGGTTATTGATAGTGGCCCGTCGATTGGCCCGCATTCCTGCTCATGGTATGCGGGCGCAATGCTGGCTCCCTGGTGCGAAGGTGAAACCGCGGAAGAAAAAGTTGTCCGCCTGGGGCAAGAATCTATTGATTGGTGGGATCAACATGTCCCGGGCGTTGTCCGCAAAGGATCTCTGGTTGTTACTGCCAACCGTGACAATTCTGAACTTGACCGGTTCTCGCGCCGGACGGCGCAACATTCCTGGTTGGATACCGATGCCATCAACAGTCTGGAGCCGGATCTGAAAGAAATTTTTCGCCGTGCCTTGTTTTTCCCTGATGAAGCGCATTTAAATCCACGCTTGGCCTTGAAAGCCCTCGAAGAGAAACTGATAAGCCGCGGTGTCCGGATTTTCTACAATATGAGGATGGAAGATTATAACGTAGCGAGCGAATTTATTGTCGATGCGCGGGGGATCGCCGCGCAGGATACTTTAGCCGATTTGAGGGGTGTGAAAGGCGAAATGCTCATGTTGAAGACCAGGGATATTACGTTAACCCGCCCGGTCCGTCTTCTTCACCCGCGCTATCCAATGTATATTGTCCCGCATGATAATAATATCTTCATGATCGGTGCTACGCAAATCGAAACGGAAGAACGTTCGCGGATTACTGCACGGGGCATGGTAGACTTGCTAAATGCGGCCTACACAGTCCACCCAGCGTTCGCCGAAGCTGAAATTATTGAGGTTGGATGCGACGTCCGGCCCGCTTTTCCTGATAATCAGCCGAGGCTTCGCCGCCTTGGGCGCACTTTTTATATAAACGGTCTCTTCCGCCATGGGTTCTTGCTGGCGCCCGCGATGGCCCGCATGACGGCAGAGGCAATACTCAACCCCGACTTTGTACCAGAGGTAATGGATGAATATTTATGTGAACGGGCAAGCCTATGATGCCGCGACTTCTGATCTCACATCTCTTTTAGGGGATCTGGGGTTCGAACAAGAGATTTTTGCCACAGCTCTCAATGGGGAGTTTGTGCCCGAAAGTCAGCGCGCAGCTGTGATATTGCGCCAAGACGATCGGTTAGAGATTGTCTCCCCGATGCAGGGAGGTTAAGGCCGTGGATTTTTATGGTGTTACTCTGAATTCCCGACTGATGTTGGGAACCGCACAATATCCGTCACCTGCCATTCTTGGGCAAGCTGTTAAGGCCTCCGGCGCTGAGGTGGTGACGGTTTCGCTGCGGCGCGAAGCCAATGAGACAGGTGCCGGGCAGAGTTTCTGGTCACTGATCCAGGGTTTGGGTGTCCGGGTTTTACCAAATACTGCCGGATGTTTTTCAGTCAAGGAAGCTGTCACCACCGCGCATATGGCGCGGGAGGTATTTGGCACCTCTTGGATCAAACTGGAAGTCATCGGAGAGAATGATACGCTCTGTCCCGATGTTTTCGGCCTTGTCGAAGCGGCCCGGATATTATGTGAAGAGGGCTTTGAGGTCTTTCCCTATACCACGGAAGATCTTGTAACGGCGGATAAGCTCCTGGACGCCGGATGCAAGGTATTGATGCCTTGGGGGGCGCCCATTGGCACTGGTCTCGGTCTCAATAATCTATATGGCTTGAAAACCTTGCGCGCGCATTTTCCGGATATCCCGCTGGTTGTAGATGCGGGGATCGGACTTCCTTCCGACGCGGCCCGGGCTATGGAGTTGGGCTATGATGCCATATTACTGAATACGGCGGTGGCGAAGGCAGGCGATCCGGTTAAGATGGCGCAAGCTTTTGCCGCGGCGGTAACGGCAGGGCAACTGGCGCATGCCGCCGATCCAATGGAGGCCCGTGATATGGCCGCACCTTCGACCCCTCTCTTCGGAAAGGCCATGTTGTAATGGCAGTGCGTCTCGATCCTTTTTATCTGATTGTTGAGAATGCGGCTTGGATAAAACGGCTGGTACCGCTCGGTGTCAAGCTCGTTCAATTGCGGATCAAAGGCCAATCAGCGGATATTATTGAACGTGATATCAGGCTATCCCAGACGGTTTGTAACGCCTATGGGTGCCAATTGATTATCAATGATTACTGGCAGGCAGCGCTGGATATAGGGTGCGATTTTGTTCATCTTGGTCAGGAGGATCTGGAAAATGCGGATATTCCGGCTCTTCGTCAAGCAGGCGTACGATTAGGTATATCAACACATGATGCAGCGGAGTTGGAGCATGCGTTGAAACTGGAACCCGATTATGTGGCGCTCGGTCCGGTTTATCCGACAATCCTGAAAAAGATGTCCTGGGCACCTCAAGGCCTTGATCGCGTTGGTGAGTGGAAATGCCGTATTGGCGACATCCCGCTTGTGGCAATCGGTGGGCTGAATATTGAGCGCTTGCCGGATGTATTCGCAGCAGGTGCGGATAGCGCGGGGGTGGTCACCGACATTATCCGCGCGCCTGATCCCGCCATTCGAACCCGTGAATGGATCACGGCCACCGAAGCGCAAGTCGACATTGGGTATCGGAAAAAGCTTTAAGCACTGATGTTTCTATGTATCACGGATAAAAGCAACAAACCTATACGCCGCGTTTGTTCCCCCAGATCAGGACATGGAGTTGCGGTAGAATCGTCGCGCTAAACCAATGGTCTTTCGTTACTTTTTCTATCAACCAGTTTAAGCGGGTTTGAATGCCGTCTATATCGACAAAAGCGTTGCTATCTTCTGGCGGCGGCGGGGTATGGTTGCCGGGCTGCAGATATATGGAAAGATCCGGGTATTGCGCGGCAACTTGTTTGGCAAATCTGTAGTCCGCGTCATCAAAGATAACTATTTTTAGAACAATTTTGGTCGTTCCTGCCGCCGCTGCTACGCACGCCTCAAGTTTCCCCCAGTCCATTGGCATGCCACTTGAGGGTGGCTTGGGGCTTAGCGTCAAGACGTCAAGATGACGAAACCAGTTTTTTGCGATGGACCCCTGAGTTTCGAGGGCGAAGCGAAATCCGTCTGCTTTTCCCAGTTCGATCAGCGGCGCTAGAGGTTGTATTGCTGGGTTCCCGCCAGATAACGAGACAACAAGCGGAACGTTATTGCTCAACCGCAAGACGTCATTCCAAATGGAACGTGCAGACATTGGTTGCCATTCGTGGCGATATTTGTTGTCGACGGCATGTAATGTATCGCACCAACTACAGCGAAAATCGCAGCCACCGGTTCGCACAAACACGGTTGGCTGTCCGATTAACGCTCCTTCACCCTGGATCGTTGGGCCAAATATTTCGCTTATCCGAATGCTGGGCTGGTCATCAAGTGTCATGGCCGAAATTCAGCCCAAGTCTTAGGCGTTTCACTTACGCGGACGGCGCTGACTTCTTCCCAGCGGGATCTACACCAGTCAAACAAGAATTTTGCCAGGCACTCAGCAGTAACATTCCTGTCCCCGAGTACGTCGTTCAAGTGTCGATGATCCAGAACCTCGTCGATATAGGTTTTGAGGGGGGCTAGTTCATGGTAGTCACGGACAAAGCCAACTTCGTTCAATACTTCGGCTTGAAGTTCGACTTCAACAATATAATTATGGCCGTGAAAACGCGCGCATGGGTGATTTTCCGCAAGCTCAAGCAATTGATGGGAGGCCGAAAAATGGAATTCTTTGGTAATTCGAAACATCAGTTTTTCCCTGCCATTTCAGTCTCTCCGATGGCTATCCGCCAGTAGTCCGGATCGCGATAAATCGTTGGATCTACAACTCCGGCCAAATTGAAAGCCTCACGTCTTTCAACACAGGTTCCGCATCGTCCACAATGTTGATCCTCGCCTTTATAACAGGACCATGTCTCCTCGAAAGGCGTGCCATATTTTGCGCCTTCGATGACAATCTGCGATTTTGGAGTTGTTACGAACGGCGTATAAAGGCGGATATCGGCATATCCATCCAATGCTTGGCGTTGCATGTCTTCAAAAGCCTTGATGAATGCTGGGCGGCAATCCGGATAAATGAAGTGATCGCCGCCATGGACGGCTGTGGCGACGGCGTCCGCTTTCTGCGCTGCGGCAATACCAAATGCTATACTCAGCATAATCGCATTTCGATTGGGAACTATTGTCACTTTCATGTTGTCTTCGGCATAATGACCGTCCGGAACGTCGATTTCGTCGGTCAGCGCCGACCCGCCGAGCAACTTGCCCATTGCACTGATATCGACGACGTCGCACGGAATACCCAGCCTGTCGGCGCAAGCGCGCGCATACTCAATTTCTTTCAGGTGACGCTGTCCGTAATTGAACGTAACCAGGCTAACCAATTCATCTTCATTGGCGACTTTATGGGCCAACGAAACGGAATCAAGTCCGCCTGAGCAAACAACGAGTGTTTTCATTTTCTATTTCCTTGTTTTCTCCGGGTAGGCTGCGACCGGGACCTGACTAATTTCAGGTTCAGAATTGGAAGCTGTCATAAAGGTTTTTACGGCATAATCAACTGCTAATTAATTTTCGTCGCGGCTCATCAGAAGACAACAGGAACTTATAAATCTTCATTTTCCCTAGGCCGTCGTCTTCATGATTTAATATAACAATGGCTGCTTTCTGGGAATTGCTCGGTCCGCACCTCTTTTGCATAAGTTTCAACGATATCTGATATTGTATTGTCGACCGACCCATAGCGTTTGACAAACCGAGGAACGTAATCTGAGGTCAATCCCAGAATATCTTCTGTTACAAGAATCTGGCCATCACAGCTGGAGGAGGCACCAATTCCAATGGTCGGTATGCTAACACCTGCGGTTATTTCTTTCGCGACCGGCTCATATACTGCCTCAATAACTATGGAGAAAGCCCCGGCTTGCTCAATTGATTTCGCGTCCTTTAGAATTTGCGCCGCTTCCACAGGTGTTTTTCCGCGTACCCGAAAACCTCCAACATTGTTGACGGACTGGGGAAGTAGCCCAACATGCCCCATAATCGGTATTCCGCGATCTGTCAGAAAAGAGACCGTTTCCGCCAGAAACTCCCCGCCTTCAAGCTTGACGCCATTACATCCGGTTTCCCGCATTATTCGTGCGGCGTTTCGATACGCTATCTCTGGTGACTCCTGATAGCTTCCAAAGGGCATATCGACAATAACACAGGCTTGCTGCGCATGCTGCGCAACCGCTCGACCGTGGGCAATCATCATATCTAGCGAAACCCCCAGGGTACTAGGCATTCCATACAGAACCATGCCAACAGAATCCCCGACCAGGATCAAATCCACATGGGGATTAAGAAGTTTAGCAAATTGAGCACTATAAGCCGTAAGACAGACAATTTTTTCTTTGCCCTTTTGTGACTTGAGTATCGGGATGGTTTTGGCGACAGGTGCCGTGTGATTGAGCATGATACAGTATCCAGATAATTAGAAATGGTGTCGAGTTAGGAGGTGACTTCGATATTATCTAAAAGCCGAACGCTTCCGAGACGAACGGTCGCTATCAACCGAGCCGTTTTACCGTCGGCGGACGTTAACCGCGTTAGGCTATCCGGATCGCGTAGGTCCAGATAATCAACCTCGTCAAATCCGTTGGAAAGCAATTCAGCTGTCCCCCAATCAAGGATCTCAGTCACATCTGCAGGCCTGGCTTTGATTTTTTCGGAGACGGTACGCAACGTTTTGTTCAACTTGGGTGCGATCGATTTCTGTTCTTCTTTCAGATACGCATTTCTGGAGGACATGGCGACACCATCAGGCTGGCGAATAAGGGGAGAAGCTAGAATGCCTACCGGGATATCCAGGTCTTTGACTAGGCGCTTGATCACTTGTAGCTGCTGATAGTCTTTTTCTCCAAAAACCGCCATATCGGGCATCGACTGAAGGAGTAATTTGGTCACGACAAGGGCGACGCCATCAAAATGTGAGGGCCTAACGGCCCCTTCCATTACCTCCGAAATACAGTTCACGCGGATAGATGTCGAAAAACCGTCGTCATTCGTGCCGTAAATTTCTTTTACAGAGGGAACATAGACAGCATCGGCGCCAACCTGGCCAAGGGCCTCAATATCAGCAGCCTCGTTGCGTGGATATTGGTCGAAGTCTTCATTTGGTCCGAATTGTGCTGGATTTACAAAAATACTGACGATAACTCGGTCACAGTGTTTTCTTGCTGTCTCTACCAGGCTTAAATGGCCGGCATGCAGAGCGTCCATGGTGGGTACCAGTGCTATGATATTGCCTTCGCCGCGCCATTGAGCAACCTGCCGCCGTACGGCCGCTTTTGTGGCAAGCATCGGAATGGGAATATTGGCAGATGGCTTTTTGTCTATTTCTGTCACGTGTCTAAGCTTTTCATGTTGATATCCACAAAAAAAATTCCGGAATTAGGAAATCGTAAATTATTGACTATGAACTCAAGTGTATTTAAATAAAAACATATTATAACAAACAGATAAGCATATAAAATCGCATATGGATAGATATTTAGTGCGAACAAAGTAGTTGCAATTTCTTACCAGATTCATCAACATATCGACCTATTAAATAGCCAATTAGTGTGGAATATCATATTTTTAACGTCATTATCCACATATTTGTTGAATTGGGGAATCGGATCTTTACTCAAGAAAGTTGACATGGATCAAAATACTTCTTGTCCGCAATGGTTTACAGAAGGGTATCGTCATATCTGGATGCCCTATACCCAGATGCAGACCTCACCGCTACCGCAACCCGTAAAATCGACGATGGGATCCAGGATTAGTCTGGAGAATGGGCGCGAACTGATCGACGGCATTTCCTCCTGGTGGTCGGCCTGCCACGGCTATAACCATCCTCACATTATGAAGGCTATCCATAAGCAGCTTGATTTGATGCCCCATGTGATGATGGCCGGCCTCTCCAATCAACCGGCCTTTACGCTGGCGAAACGACTGGCTGATATGACACCCGGCGACCTGAACCGGGTCTTCCTGTCAGAATCAGGATCTGTTTCGGTGGAAATTGCATTAAAAATGGCTGTTCAGTACTGGATCAATCTGGGTATTTCCGGTCGCGACAAATTTGTTTCCTTTAGAGATGGATATCATGGCGATACCATTGGCACCATGAGCATTGGTGACCCCGACAACGTTCTTCATGGCCCGTTTAAGGGCTTAATGGCAGAGCAGTACGTACGCGATTTACCTCGAACTGACCAGGACAGGCGCGCTTTTTCCGACTTCCTTGAGCGCCATAAAAACAAATGCGCTGCCGTTATTATCGAGCCATTGGTACAGGGCGCCGGCGGAATGATATTTCACGATATTGAAACTTTGCGGTTTCTGAGAAGTGCCTGTGATGCTCATGGCGTACTTCTCATCTTCGATGAGATCATGGTAGGCCTTGGTCGACTCGGGAGCAAGTTTGCCTGCAGCCAGGCGGATGTTGTCCCGGATATCATGACACTCTCGAAGTCATTGACGGGCGGAACGATGCCGCTGGCGGCAACGATAGCAACGGATCGTATTTTTTCAAAGTTTCTGTCGGATGAACTGACGGATTGCCTGATGCACGGGCCAACATTTACCGGCCATGCCCTTGCCAGTGCTGCGGCGAATGCGTCTCTCGATTTATTCGAACAGGAGCCCAGGATGGAACAGGTAGCGGAAGTCGAGGCCCATCTGAAATCGTCTTTGGCTGCTTGCTCCGATATTCCTGGTGTTGTCGACGTCCGTACGCGCGGGGCACTTGGTGTCGTCGAACTTCCTGACTTGGGGGATATGTACTGGATCCGGCAGCGTTTTGTTGAGGAAAACTGCTGGGTCAGACCTTTTGGAAATACGGTTTATCTAATGCCTTCATTCACCATAAATGAAGAGGACCTAACGCATTTAACCAATAGTGTCGTCAAAATCGTCGGGGAATGGTCGGATCGTTACCATTCTGGCGCTGGGTTGGAGTAGAGCATTATGACGATAGCCCTGTCATCCTCTCTTGATCTCTTCGCCACAACTGTTCTTGACCGGCTCGACGCCCAGTCGTTGAGACGGACTGTCACCGAAACAACGCCGCAGGACGCTGTACTAGTTCACCGTAATGGCAAGGAACTTGTTTCTTTTTCAAGCAATGACTATCTCGGACTGGCGCACGACTCTCGATTAAAAAAAGCTGCCATCGACGCAATCCATACTTACGGTACCGGTTCAGGCGCTTCGAGGCTGGTTGTCGGAAACCACCCACTTTTCGAAGAGCTGGAGCGTAAGCTGGCAGAACTGAAAGGCACGGAAGCTGCAGTCGTAGTGGGATCAGGGTATCTCGCCAATACCGGAATCATTCCAACGTTGGTCGGTCCCAATGATGTCATTCTTATGGATGAATATGTCCATGCCTGTATTCATGCCGGTGCGCATTTGGCCCGCAGCAAGGTTATCACGTTTCGGCATAATGATACGGAAGATTTATACGCCCTGCTGGAAATTAACCGCCCTCAACATCGTCATGCACTGATTATTACAGATGGTGTGTTTTCCATGGACGGGGATATCGCACCGATTTCGGCGCTGCATGCATTGGCGACTGCCTATGATGCCTGGCTTATGACCGACGATGCTCATGGCGTTGGCGTGTTGGGAAGCAATGGTGCCGGTTCATCGCATACTGAGACTCCCTCAATACCTGTTGACCTGCAGATGGGAACCTTGTCGAAGGCGCTTGGCGGTTATGGCGGGTATCTTTGTGCCAGCCAACCGGTAATTGACCTGATCCTGACACGTTGTCGCCCTTTCATATATTCGACGGGCTTGCCGCCCGCGGCAGTGGCCTCCGCGATTGAGGCCCTTCGTATCATTGAGGAGGATACGGAACTCTGTGCACGCCCCGTCAACAACGCTCGCCTGTTCACATCGCTCCTTAATTTACCGGAAGCTCAAAGCCCCATTGTACCGGTTATCATTGGCGACACGGAAAAAACGCTTAAAATAGCGCGTCATCTTGAGTCTCTTGGGTTTCTGGTGGTGCCTATTCGCCCACCGACAGTTCCGGCAGGTACGGCACGGCTGCGTGTGACTTTCTCTGCACAACACACGAAAGATCAGATTCGCACACTCGCGTCGTTAATCAGGCCTTTCGTTGGGCGAGGGGCCTAAATGACGGCATTTTTTATAACCAGCAGTGGTACGGAAATCGGCAAAACATTCGTTGCCTGCGAGCTTGCCAAAGCCCTTCGGGGCCGTCAACGGCACGTCCATCTGCTTAAACCGGTAATCAGCGGTTTCGATCCGGAGGAAATAGAGGTAAGCGATAGCTTTAAATTGCTGGAGAGTATTGGTGTGCCGCCCACTCTCGCCAATATAACGGCTATTTCTCCCTGGCAGTTTAAGGCCCCGTTATCGCCGGATATGGCCGCCAGTCGAGAAGGCAGGAGAATTTCCCTTTCTGAGCTTAAGGGGTTTTGCCAAGAGCAAATATCGCAGTCGCAAGACTTAGTATTTGTTGAAGGGGTTGGCGGCGTGATGGTTCCAATTAACGAAAACACCACCGTCCTTGATTGGATTTCGGTTTTGGGACTCCCGACTATTGTTATTGTCGGCGGCTACCTTGGTACCATCAGTCATACCCTGACAACGCTGGCAGCGCTGGCCAGCAGAGACATCAAAGTACCCTACGTAATTGTCAATGAATCTGAAGAAAATCCGGTTCCGATTGCGGAAACCGCGGCCACGATCAAAAGGTTTGTTCCGACCAGTCATGTTCTCACAATGTCTAGAACGCCAGACAATCAAATGAGTGAGCAGGAATTGATGCTACTGATTGACGTTTTGGATATATAATTGAGGATGTTGAAGAAAAAAAGTCGCGGCAAAACATCATAGAAAATATCTGTATTAATTACTTCTCTATGCCATGGATCGTTTTATGAAGAAACAGCTTCTCCCGAGGACCTGAGACCAGCCTGTTCGGAAACAATTCTAATCGTCGAACGGTTTACTGAGTGTCCGTTTGAAATCCTCAAGAGCGCTGCTGGAGTTCAAAATAATTACCCAGATTTTACATTTTGAACGAAGTTTATCACCTGAGTGCGGAGGTTTTCAGCCTGTTCCGATAGTTCGTGAGAGGCTGACAGCACATCTTGTGAAGCCGAGTCAGATTCTGCGGCAGCTTCTGTAACCGAAACAATGGAAGTGGAAACTTCCTGTGTTCCCTGGGCGGCTTTTTGGACGTTAGAGGAAATTTCCTGGGTTGCAGCGCCTTGTTCGGAAATAGCCGAATTGATCGCATCGGAAATTTCGTTGACCTGACGGATTGTTTCGGAAATTTTCTGAATGGCATCTACCGCTTCAGTAGTCGCTCCCTGTACTTCCGAAATTTGCGAACTGATCTGCTCGGTAGCTTTGCCCGTTTGAGACGCAAGATTCTTCACTTCCGATGCCACCACCGCAAATCCCTTTCCGGCATCGCCCGCTCGAGCCGCTTCTATTGTTGCGTTCAAGGCAAGAAGATTGGTCTGCTCGGCAATGTCATTTATCAGTGATACGACCTCTCCAATACTCTGGGCGCTGATATCAAGTCCCTTAACCAGGTCATTTGCTCTTTCAGCCTCACTAACGGCCTGACTGGTGACGGCGGAGGATTGGCTTACTTGTTGGTTGATTTCCTTGATGGAGACAGAAAGCTCTTCTGATGCTGATGCTACGGATTGTACGTTTGAGGTTGCCGTGTCAGAGGCAATGGAGACAGTATTCGCCTTTTCGGTCGTACGTTCGGAAATGTCAGTCATGGTCTTCGCGGTAGCTTGCATCTCCGTCGCTGCGGAGGCAACACCATCAACGACAGAACCCACTGAATTTTCAAATGAAGATACGAGATCAAATAGGGCTTCCTTCTTTTCCTCTTCGACTTTAAATTTAGATTCTTCGGCTTCCGTGGCTCTTTCTTTGCGCCGTTTTTCAGCTGCAAGTCGTTCGGATTCCGCTTCATTGCGTAATTGTTCCTGCCTCTCCTCAAGGGTATGCTTTTCTATTGCAGCATCCTTAAAGATCTGGAGGGCTTTGGACATTCTTCCGATTTCATCTTCTCGGTCGGTACCAGTAATTTCGATTTTCTCAATGTCACCTTTTTCATTCGATAAATCTGTCATAGCACTTGTAATGCGACCAACCATACCTGCGGCACGTCGAGAAATCAGCGTAGAAACTGCCACGAGAATTATGCCAATACCTAACAAAATGAGGATGAACAGATTTCCCAGATTCTCACCAGCCGTGAGTTGCGGTTCAATATTTTTCGAAACCTCCAATACGCCGCGAACGTCACCAAGTTTCCAGTCATTTTTTGGAGTGTCAGGGTGAGAGTTATGACAGTTGACACATCCTTCCGCCGCCATGGTATCGGCAGAGGCTGTCCGCAGTATTCGTTGGCCGTTTTGAACCTCTTCCCGAGAGAAATTGCCTTCGGGGTTATTGGATAAGAAGTTCCATGCTTGTTGCTGAAAATCATCTAGGACTCGCGAAGACCGCCCTGGAAAGGGATAAGCACTATAAAGCGATATCGACGTATCCTCTTTTTTGAGCAGTTCACTCATGTCATGAATAACGGTTGCGGGAAGGGGGATAGAATCTTTCTTGTTAGCATGATCCGGTGACGGTTTTATGTCACTGCTGGCAAGAACTTTCTTGATGACATTTTTGGTGTAATAGCCGCGCAGCGTTTTGAATTGGACCACCATCTCTATGGATGCCCTTTGCGCTTCTTCAAATGCATTTTTTTTCGCAATTTCCGGTATCAGGAACCAGGCTACTAAAATACCGAGTCCGACGACAACGGGGATTGACCAGGTTATGGGGCTAAATATACTTTTTTTGAGGTTAAACATGATTTCAATTCGCTTCTTTCAACATAGTACTGTTTCTGTATTAGCAATTTTGGATTAATTTACGATTAATCGTGTTTCATGTTTCTTGATAATTCGTTCGAACGAAGGCCTTGTCTTGCGGAGATGCCTTCTGAAATTCACAAAATTGATGCGGCGATAGGGATCAAAAGCATAACAAGTGCGGCAGAAGCCAAAATTCCGATAGATCGGTAGTTGATTGTCCACTAATATTCAACCTGTGGCGCCCACAGCGGGCGGGCGACAAGGTGCCCAGACTTGGCAGTAAAAAAATGAAAATGATCGCCGTGTTTGTTTCGCAGAGTGTTTTAGGAAACGGGAAATAATGACGAAAGGTATGATTTCTGCGCCTCAGCCCGAAGCAGTAGAAGCGGGCCTGGATGTGCTTCAGAGTGGTGGCAATGCAGTAGACGCGGCCATCGCTTGTGCTCTTGTCCAGACTGCAGTCGATCCGCAAATGTGCGGAATTGCAGGTTTTGGCAATATACAGCTTTATCTGCCAAAAATTGGCGTGCATACGACTTTCGATTTTCATGGCCGCTCGCCGCTTGCGACAAGGCCTGGTATGTGGGAGCACCTGATTGAGCGAGAGGCCGAGGATGGTTGGGGTTTCATTCTCAAGGGCCGGGTTAACGAAATAGGCTATGGTGCTATTTCCACGCCACGCACCCTGGCTGCTTTTGAGGAGGTATTGCGCCGTTTCGGCACGAAGTCCATGGCCGAATTGATTGAACCGGCAATAGCCTATTGTGAAGACGGGTTTATGGTGCGCCCTCATATGAGTGAGTTTTGGAACAAACCTCCAACAGCAGGTCGCGATGCCAACATCTCTATGCTAACAAAGCACCCGGCGACACGGAAGATTTATTGCCATTTTGATGGGCACGCTTTGGGTGTTGGGGAAATCTTGAAAAACCCGGATATGGGACGCACTTACAGACGCATTGCCGAACATGGCGTTAGTGATTTTTACTCTGGTGAGATTGCCGATCGGATCATTAACGATATGAAGGCCAACGGTGGCTTGATCGACCATCAGGACCTTGCGGCCTGCTCCGCCGAGGAAAAAGAACCAATCTGGGGAAATTACCGGGGCTATCGTTATGCCACCAATCACCCACCCGGCGGCGGCGTCATGCTAATTGAGATGCTGAATATTTTAGAGAATTTTGATCTTGCTGCAATGGGGCACAACAGCCCCGAATATATCCGTGTGGTATCTGAAGCCATGAAGATTGCCACATCTGACAAGGACAACAAGGTTGGCGATCCAAAATTCTACGATGTTCCCATGGAAGAATTGACATCAAAAAAATATGCGGCAAGTTACGCGGAGGCGATACGGCGCGGCGATAAAGCCGATGTCACCCGCCTGAATACAGGAGGTCAGGAAAGCAAGAACACCACGCAAGTTACCGTTGTCGATGAGGACGGCAGTTGCGTGACCATGACACATACTTTGGGGCAACCCTCAGGTGTCATTACTGAAGGTCTTGGATTTATGTATAACGGCGCGATGACAGTTTTTGATCCTCGGCCCGGCCGGTCAGGTTCTTTGGCTCCTGGAAAAGCGCGTTTCACCGCCATTTCACCAACAATCGTCTTTAAGGGTGATAAGCCCTATCTGGTCTTAGGGGCACCGGGTGCGACATATATAACCATGGGCAACTTGCAGGTAATGCTGAACGTCATGGATTTCGGGATGAATGCGCAAGAAGCGGTATTGGCTCCGAGGTTCGCTGCAGTTTCAAACAATATCGAACTATCAAATAGAATTTTAAGGGCATGTGAAAGAGATTTGCTTGCGCAGGGTTATCCTGTCCTACGACACCCGGTCAGCCACACATTTTCTTGGGTACATGCTATCCGTATCGTTGATGGAAAATTAGATGGGGGAGCTGACGCGGCCACTGACGGCATGGCCATGTCGGTATAGGAGAATGTCTTAGTAATAGACATTTAGAGTTAGGCAGGATGTTAAAAGCGCAGAGGTCTAGCAAAATTATCCATTCTGGAAGAACCTGTCTAAAATCCGACAAGAGATACTGTAATATCTGGGAAGAGAGAATCTACTATGGACATTCGAAAGACCATTTTAATCAAGGAAACCATAGAAGCGGAGGGCTTTGGTGAAACCTGTGAGGCAATAACCCGGGTCATCGCTGCAGCTGTCATAAAAAACCCGTTTGCCGGGCGCTTTGTTGAGGATTTGTCACAGCTTTTCGACATTGGCGGCCAACTTGGCGAGCGACTAGCGGATGAAGCCGTCGGTCTGCTGGCTCGACCGCCGGTCAGCTATGGTAAGGCCGCCATCATCGGCGTTGCGGGCGATTTGGAGCATGGCGGAGCATTGATCCATCCGAAATTAGGGAAGCCAATGCGCGCGGCAGTTGGCGGTGGCAAGGCTTTGATACCTTCCAACGCAAAAATCGCTTCTGCGGGCGTTTCCATCGATATACCGCTAGGACACAAAGACGAGGCATGGTCATTTGATCATTTTGATACTATGACCGTAATGGTCGCCGATGCACCCCGCCCTGACGAAATTGTACTTTGTGTGGGTGTTTCCGATGGCCCTCGGCCTCATCCCAGAGTCGGTAGCGGCCCGATCACCGATTAAGATAATAACCGGTAAAGACAATTTAGGAATCCTTCGATCGATTGGTCTGCTTGTTGAATGATAGCTTGGTCATTAAATTGTAAACCTTAGCTCTGCAGGTTTAGTTTAGCCTGTCGTTCTTGAAACTTTTGAAAAAGTGGTGCCCAGAGGCGGTGACAATTGGAATTCGGGAAAAGTAAATCTTGCTAAAATGTTCTCTATATGTTCCTGTTCGGTGTATTGAATATGAGGAGCGGTAAATGGGAAAAGCGAGCAAGCTGAACGAAACTCAGCGAGAATTTATTGAAGCTCAGCAGTTATTTTTTGTTGCAACCGCGGGGCGTGACGGGCATGTAAATGTTTCGCCGAAGGGAATGGATACGCTCCGCATTGTTGATGACACCAGAATTATATGGCTTAACCTAACTGGAAGCGGTAACGAAACCGCGGCACATCTTGTAGATGTAAATCGCATGACATTGATGTTCTGCGCTTTTGAAGGTGATGCTATTATTCTCCGCGTTTATGGGCAGGCCAGAATTATTCATCCAAGGGATCCTGAATGGACTTCAGTCCTGGCCGAATTTCCGGAGATTGCTGGAAGCCGGCAGATCTTTGATTTGACCGTTGATCTTGTTCAGTCCTCATGCGGCACGGGTGTTCCCGTCATGAAATTTATCAAAAGCCGCGCTGAAGAAGAGCTTGTTCCGTACTACGATAAAATGGGGCAGGAAGGCGTCGAAAAATACTGGCGCAGGAAAAACGTGCTGAGCATCAATGACAAACCAACACGAATTTTTGGCGACGATTAGATTTCTAGCGAGGAATAAGCGGTGCCCAGGAGCTGTAGCAGACCACTGACATCGGCACGCTGCGTGTAAACCGGCTGTGATCGTCGTTATACAGAGATTTCTAAGTGCCCAAAGCGGTTCTCTCAAGACGTGCCTTTCCTCAAAATATCATTACTTAAACATATAGATCGTTAATCCTTCTTCCTATCTTCCCGTCAAGCAAAATGACGGATTTTTGGCTTCTCCCGCGTCATGTATTCTACTAGTGTTATACTTATTCTGTCATAAACGGAGCAAAGACATGTGGGCCGCAATTCGATCGTCTTGGCCACTTTTTCTGGGCATGATCTTTCTCATGGTAAGTAATGGACTTTTGGCAACCCTGCTGACATTACGGGCGGGCGGACTAGGATTCAGCGACTCAGTAATTGGGTTGATGCAATCTGCCTATCCCGTTGGTTCTTTGCTGGGCTGTCTGATCGCGCCCAGATTAATAATGCAGGTTGGCCATATTCGTATCTTTGCTGCCTTCGCATCAATTGCCAGTGCTGCGACACTTATCCATCTTGTTACAAACGATCCCTGGAGTTGGGGGGCTATGCGCTTACTTACGGGCTTCTGCTTTTCAGGCCTCTATATTGTTGCGGAAAGTTGGTTGAATGGCAGTGCTAGCAACAAAACGCGTGCGAGTTTACTTTCAGTTTACTTCATAATTCAAACTGGCGGCGTGATGATTGGTCAATTTTTGCTCAATCTCTCCAGTCCAGAAGGTATTTTTCTTTTCGTTGTCGTCTCAATTTTGATCTCGTTTTCACTTGTTCCCATGCTGATCTCGACAAGTGCAACCCCACCATATGAACCGCCGGAACGAATCTCATTGGCAGAATTGTTCAAACTCTCACCCATGGGGTTGACGGGAAGTTTTCTCAATGGGATTTCCCAGACCACACTATATGTCGTTCTCGCTCTCTACGCTCGTGCCATCGGGCTTTCCATTGGCGAGATTGGCGGACTTATCGGAGTAATGACTTTTGGTGGGATGTTGTTTCAGTTTCCGCTTGCCAAGCTCTCTGATCGGCTAGATCGTCGCCTAGTTATTGTTGGTGCTCCCTGTCTTACGATCCCGATCTGTTTTATCCTCGCAACCATGGAAAACCCTGTAGAAAACAAAATTCTTCTCTATACATTGGTTGCGATTATCGGTGGACTGACCCTGCCGTTATATTCAATCTGTATGGCGCATATGAACGACCATCTTAAACCCGGGCAGGTGGTTGCCGCAAGCGGCACTCTCGTTTTGATTCTAGCTGCAGGCATGATTTTAGGCCCGACACTGGGAGGCTTTGCCATCGCGTTTTATGGTCCAGAGGGTTTCTTTTATTTACTCACCGCAACATCAACACTAACCGTTATGACCGCTCTGTTCCGTCTTTGGAATGGTCAATCCCGTGCGGAGAATCAAATTACGGCTGTTGCGCTGACGGCCAACTTATCGCCAGAAGCGACAAATCTCTATCGAGACGCATCAACCCCAAAAAACCGAGAGTGATCCTTGACGTGCAACGTTTCTGTCGCAGACCTATTCCAAAATTACTCTTGTGCAAAACTTAATGATCTGTGTCATGATTGCTGACGAGGAATATCTTGCAGAGAGCTGACATACCCGGGATGGACCATGGTTGGTAATTCATCTTATAGTACAATTTATCAGGTTAATCATACTCGGAGCAGCCCATGGGCCCAACCTCAAACAGCTACATTTCTCAACGTATTAAACTTCACTATGTGGATTGGGGAAACCCGGAAGCGCCGCCACTCCTATTAATACATGGCGGTCGTGACCATTGTAGGAATTGGGATTGGATTGCTGAAGAACTACGCCATGACTGGCATGTTATCGCGCCTGATTTGCGTGGCCATGGCGATAGCGGATGGTCTACCGATGGCAATTACAGCGTCCAAAGTTATATCTATGACATTGCTCAGCTTATCCACCAAAAGGAATTGAGCCCTGTAAGTATTGTTTCCCATTCTATGGGCGGAAACATTGCGCTGCGCTATACGGGCCTTTATCCAGAAACTGTAAGAAAACTTGTCGCTATCGAGGGTCTCGGTGCCTCACCCAAAATGATCAAGGAAGCTCAAGCCGTTCCAACTGTCCAACGTTGGCGTGACTGGATTGAAAAAAAACGTGCGGCCAGTGCCCGTTCACATCGTCGATATGAAACATTTGAAGATGCATTGGCACGCATGAAAGCTGAAAATGGCCATTTGTCGGATACGCAAGCTCTGCATCTTACGACCCATGCCGTGAATCAAAACGAAGACGGTACTTTCAGTTGGAAATTTGACAATTATATGCGCGTTTGGGCGCCGTTTGATCTTGACCAGGAAGAAACCCAGAAACTTTGGGGAGAAATAACCTGCCCAACGATGTTGTGTTATGGCAATGACAGTTGGGCGTCAAATCCGACAGAAGATGGGCGTTCAAAATATTTCAAAAACTCGATGGTGAAGAATTACGAAAACGCTGGCCACTGGTTGCACCATGACCAGTTTGAAAAATTCATGGCGGACTTGCGAGAATTCTTATAAATCGATTGAAAAAAGTGGAGCCCAGCGGCGGATACAAACACTGACAGATTATTAGCTCGTTGGCTTGCTGTGTGAATTTGGTAATACTGACCGTAGAATGGAAATGCTGCTTTGTGCCAGAAACGGACATCAATTGATTTCAACAACTAACTTTCCAACAAAGTCCTTCTTCTTGAAGTCTTCTTGTGCTTTTCCAAGGTCTGTTAACGAGTATGACCTTGCAAGTAACGGGCAGATAGCACCGGTAATGGCATAGTCCCGGATTGCCCTGAAGTCCCGCCGGGTGCCCTGTGTTGCCCCGTATATTTCAAGGTTTTTTAAATAAACTCGCCGCATGTCAATCTCGACTATGGGACCGCCGACGGCACCACAGGTCGCATATCGCCCGTGAGGGCGGAGGATTTCAATCAGGCTGGGTAGCATCGGCCCACAGACTGTATCAATGACAACATCTATTGGCATGCCATTGGTTGCTGCTGTTACAGCCTCCACTAAGTTGTCTTGACCGCGGGTGACCGTATTTTCAGCCCCTATAGCTATGACTGCATCACGCTTTCCCTCACCTACGACAGCATAAGGGATTGCGCCACGGGCACGGCACAACTGGATAACACCTGAACCAACACCGCCTGAAGCACCCGTTACAAGAACGCGATCACCCTTGCTAACACGGGTACGCCGGAGCATGTGTTCGCCGGTGATATAGGCGCAGCAAAAGGTAGCAAGTTCTGCATCAGAAAGATGGGTCTCCACTGCATGGGCATTGTCAGCTGGTACCGCGACATACTCCGCAAAGCCACCGGGTCGACCAGAGCCAAAATAATCATGGCTGGCAACGTCATCGCCGTCGGCAGCATAAATTCCGAAATCGACCATAACCCGCTCGCCTATGCGAGATTCATCGACGTCTTCACCAATTGCGGCGATTTCCCCGGCAATATCGGCACCCTGTATTAATGGAAACTGCAATGGACTATCACCAAATGAAGCCACTTCGTCCGGGTCATCAGAAGAACCGTACGCACCCTCGCGAACCCAAATATCAGTATTGTTGATGCCGCATGCGCCTACTTTGACCAACACCTCATCGGCCGCGACCTCTGGGATGGGAAAATTGTCATCATACACCAGTTTTTCTGGTCCCCCATGTCCTGTCAACAACATGGCGCTCATTGTTTTGGAGACTAACATCATACACTCTATCGTCAAGATTTGGTCATAAACAGAATGTTAGGCGGTGACGTATATTTAAGCAAATATTAGTAACACGCAATGTTCCGCCTTGGGTCAGAAGCTGACAATACAACTATCCAAACTAGTCGTCCGCTTCCGTGCAATAATCAGCTTATTATATAACAAACTTAAGCTGTATTACTTTGACTTAACCCGTCGATCTCTATTCTTTGAGGAATAAAGGGTGCCCAAGGGCAGATTCGAACCGCCGACATGAGGATTTTCAGAGGCTTTGTCGGTAGAGTTTGGTATTACATTTCAGCGCTTTCATCATGGTGAAAATGAGCTATATAAAAAGTGTATAGCGTCAGGCTACAGGCCGTTTTTTCCATATTTTGGCTGCAATGGGTATCGTGCAGAATCAATATCGCCTCTGTACCCGGCTTGCCGCAGCCCATAGTGTAAAAAAGTATCAATAGGCTTTGGCAGCTCGTAACTATTTTTCTCTTTCAATGTCATTATCTTTACATTGCAGCGATCAGGTATTAGAAACCTTCCAACTTGCTCCATGCCGCATTTCTGATGTTCGGGTACTGCGTCCCGAAAATATTACGATTGTATCGAGGGCATGAAATCTACAATCTGAAAGCAATATGATGACCAATATTGATGGTGTAATCTCCCCCCTCGCTACGGCGTTGGAAGAGCGTGGCTATACTGTGTTAACCCCAGTTCAAACTGCAATGCTTAACCCTGACTTGGGAAACAAGGATGCGCTTGTCTCCGCTCAGACCGGCTCGGGTAAAACGGTGGCTTTTGGTTTGGCGATGGCGACAACGTTATTGGAGGGGCGAGACCGATTTTTATCTAAAGATGTTCCTCTTGCGTTGATCATTGCGCCGACACGTGAATTGGCATTGCAGGTCAAAAGCGAAATTGATTGGCTATACGCCAAAACCGGTGCTTCGGTGGTTTCCTGCGTTGGCGGTATGGATTCTCGAAGCGAACGCAGAAACCTGGAACGCGGTGCCCATATTGTTGTTGGAACGCCGGGGCGGTTGCGGGATCATATAGAACGTGGCGCATTCAACACACGCGGTCTTAAATGCGTGGTATTGGACGAAGCTGACGAGATGCTGGATATGGGTTTCCGAGAGGACTTGGAATATATTCTTGATACATCTCCTGTAGAACGCCGGACAATGTTATTTTCAGCAACCGTCCCGCGCATGATTGCCAGTATGGCAAAGCGCTACCAACGTGATGCTATTCGTATCAGTACCGCCGCGGAAGAAAAACAACATCAAGATATTGAATATAAAGCGTTAATCGTTGCGCCCAATGATCGCCAGAATGCGATTATTAACATTTTGCGGTTTCAGGACGCTAAAAATGCCATTGTTTTCTGTGGCACCAGGGTGGCGGTGACTCAACTTGCCAGCCGGTTGAATAACCGGGGGTTTTCCGTTGTCGCACTGTCGGGTGAATTAAGCCAGAACGAACGTAGCCATGCTCTACAGGCGATGCGGGATGGCCGCGCACAAGTTTGTGTGGCCACGGACGTCGCCGCACGCGGAATTGATTTACCTAATCTGGAACTGGTCATACATGCGGATTTACCACGGGGAGCAGAGTCTTTGCTGCATCGCAGTGGTCGAACCGGTCGGGCAGGGCGCAAGGGTGTCAGCGCCCTAATCGTTCCTTACAACTGGCGTAAAAGAACAGAACGATTGCTGCAAACGGCCAAGGTAAAAGCCGTTTGGCAAAAGCCTCCTTCATTAGAGGATGTGATTGCCCGTGATCGGGAGCGGTTTTTGAGTGATCCGTGTTTGACAGAGCCGGTGAAAGACGACGAGAAAGCAATCGTCAAAGAGTTATTGGAACATCATACGGCCGATCAGATCGCCGCGGCGCTGGTACGAATTCACCATACGTCAAAACCCGCCGCAGAAGAATTATTGGATCAGGGTTCTTCCGATTCCGGTCGGCCCATAAAGGAGCGTCGGGAATTCTCAAATGGCGTATGGTTTGAATTGTCCGTCGGGCGTAAACATACGGCAGAACCACGCTGGATCTTACCGATGTTGTGTCGGGCTGGGCATATTACTAAAAATGAAATCGGACCGATTAAAATTCAGGAAGAGAAGACTTTTGTCGAACTGGATGGTGGATGCGTTGACGCTTTCTTGAACGCTCTGGGGCCGAGCCGTAAAATGGAAAAGACAGTCGAAGTCACGCGTTTGGACCGAAAACCAGATATAGGCGGGGACGGCGATGGCCGTGTACGCAGAAGTGGTCGCAAACCCCGGCGGGATGAAGCGGCCGGTTCTAATTATAAAGCCAAACAGAAGAAAAAATTTGATCGAGATAGCGCCGATAAAAAGCCAAATAAACAGGTCGATAAACGAGAAGAGCGTGGTTTGGCTGAAACCCGGGCACGTGAAAAACCTGTCAAGAAAGACCATACTCAGGATCGGCAGGATGATGCTGCACATGTCTATAACAAGCGCTTTGGTGTCTCAGAAAAGCCGGCGGAACGCTTTAAGAAAAAGCGGGATAATGCTGGATTGAACAAGGGCGTAAAAAGTAAAGATAAGGCGACGGCCTCCGAACCAAAAAAGCGGGTTCATGCATCAGACGATGAACGATCGGTTAACAAATTCAATCGGAAACCGAAAGAAAAGAAACTCAAGCCGAGAAAAACCGCAGCGACTAAAGATGGCGCTATTAAAGACGGGTTCAGGGCGACCAAGCGAAAAAAAACAAAACCAGCAGAATAAATGGTAAAGATCACAAAACACTACGGATCAATGGACTCGAACATACACCTGGAACAGGTTATTAAAATTGCTTAAAAAGCGGTACCCTAGGGCGGTTTCGAACAATCGACACGCGGATATTCAGTCCGCTCGGATTTTGCCACTCCGCTTCACTGTTGATGCTGTTTTTCCGATTGGGTCTTTGTATTTGCGTCCTTCATAAAATGATCAAACAGAAATTTTGGCGCTCAACCATGCACCGCTGCTGCCAACGATTTTCGAACATCTTCAGGGGTCATAAGCCCCTCTTCGACAATATTCTCAGCGAGAGAGATACCTTTGGCGGTCGAATTTTCCACAAGTTCCGATACCCGTACGTAACCAAGTCGCTGTAGAAAAACGGTTGAAATAGCGTAAGAAGATACAAGATTGGCATATGAACGCTTTTCGTTGACCGCGAGCTCTTCAATACATTTTTTTCTGAAAATTGTACAACCGTTGATGAGCAGGTCTAGGGAGTCGAATAAAGCATGCGCGATAACCGGTTCAAAGTGGTTGATCTCCATTTGGCCGCTCAAGGCCGCAATCGATACTGTTGCATCATGACCATGAACCATAAACGCGACTTGTTGCACCATCATACAGATGACCGGGTTGACTTTGCCTGCCATGATGGAAGAGCCAGCCTGTACTGAGGGTAAAATGATTTCTCCGAGGCCAGAGTTTTCACCGCTACTTAGAATAACCAGGTCCCCCGCTATCTTGCCTATGGTTTCAGAGAGAATTTTTAGTTCGCTAGAAAACCTTGAAAATCCATCAGCTGCCTGCATTGCATCGAAATAGTCGTCTGGCAAAGTAATCTTGGTCTCGAATTCCTCGGACAAAGTCGTTGCGATGTGATCGCGATAACCCGCTGCTGTTCCCAATCCAGTGCCGATTGCTGTGCCGCCCATTGGAACCGACTGAAGGTCATGTTTCGCTTCCTTTAAATGCCCGACTGCGCGTTCCAGCGTGGCAGCATGACCATCAAACAACTGACCATAGGTCATCGGTTGCGCGGCTTGCATGCAGGTACGCCCTAGCCTTAAAACAGAGCGGTATTGGTCTGCCTTGATGCGAAACGCCTGAACCAGCTCTTCCGCGGCATTAATCAAGGGAGCCGCCTTGATGATGCAGGCCAGTTTAACAGCGGTTGGGATTACATCATTTGTTGATTGGCTCAAATTTATGTGGTCGTTTGGATTAATTTGCGTGAAAGACCCCAAAGCATCGCCGAGAATTTCTCCGGCCCGATTGGCGATAACCTCGTTGAAATTCATATTGATCGACGTGCCGCCAGAGCCTTCAGCTAGAGGCACAATGAAGTTATCATGGTGTTTCCCCGCGATTATCTCATCGCAGGCGGAGGTGATCGCATCAGCTAGTTCGGGCTCCAGCGCGTCAGCTCTTAAGTTTGCCTGTGCCGCTGCTTTTTTTATCTTTGCTACAGTGATCACAAATTCCGGATAGACACTGATAGGTTGCCCGATCAAGCGGAAATTCTCCGCCCCTCGGACTGAGTTCGAGCTATAAAGGGCGTCTTCCGGGATGCTGACCGCACCCAGACTGTCATGGTCTTTACGCATTGGATTACCTTTGTTTGTAACCTGGTTCTTCAATTGATTATAGAATCTGCCCTAAAAATTCGATTGTTCGAGGATCTTTGGCTTCATCAAAAAATGAGTCGGGCGCCGAGACCTCTCGTATCTGCAATACTTCCCCTTTCCCCCAATTTAAATTTAGCTTCCAGGACATGTAAATCGCCACTACTTCGATAGGTGCTTAAACGGATTATATTTAAAGCCGAAGTACTAAACTCTGCGAGCATTGGATGATTTGTGAGGTTTTCTTGAAAAATTAGCGGTTTTTTAATGGAGGATAGTTTTTTGAAAAGCTGTTCCCAAGTTACCTGAATTGTATCTTCACTACCAATTTTAAGGGACCATCGATCCTTACCGCTACAACTCAGACGGCCTGCACCTTGCGCTTTTAAGCCAAACCGAGGTTTAAAAAAGATTCCGGCTTTACCAGCGGCTTCCTCTAGCTGGTCTCTGAGTTCTGATGGATCTGTTTTCAGAGGGTCAAATAAACTCAAAATTCACCTTCTGGAAGATCGCCGGACATCACTTGTTTATAGGCATGCCAAGTCGCATGACCAATGAGCGGTAGCGTAACTATCAGCCCGATACCGGCTGTGGCTAAACCAATTCCAGTGAAAACAACGATAATCGCTGCCCAAAGGATCATAGCGTTGCGGTTGTGGGCGACAGCAAAGGCGCTGGTAATAAGTGATGGGAGCAGCATTGATTTCCGGTCTAACATCATCGGCATAGAGAAAGCCCCGACAAAGAAGATACCAGTGGCAAAAACAAAACCAACAAGGGCAATCGAAATCCCGAAATAGACACCTTCTATACTGAGGGCGCGCATCAGGATGACACCCCACTCAGGCATAACACCTGGAAAGTTCAGTGCAAATACTGTGAAGGAGAGGCGAAGCCATACCTGAAAAACAAATGTAAGTGCAACGCCAAAGCCAAAAATTCCTAATTTGTTGTAGCGCGCCGCTGTAACTGCAGTCAGGAGAGTGACTTTCTCGCCTGCCGCATGACGACGGCTGATCTCGTAAAAACCGATCCCAACGGCGGGTCCCACAAGAAGAAAGCCGCTCAGACTGGGTAGGATCAAATAAGACCAGCCCAAGAAGTAAAAACCGAAAGATATAATCAGCCCCAAGATAATGAAAAGAGCAGCATAACTGACACTAATCGCCGTATTGGCTTTTAGATCGGACCAGCCGGCGGCGAGCCATTTCCAGACATCTTCCGTACGCACTTCGCCTACCAGAGCCATCTCCTTAATCAGGAAATTGACATTCTTTGGTCCGTAGTGTGGATGCCGTTTCTGTTTTTCGTGATTTTTTGGCTCGTTTGTTGTCATTTCTTCCGTGAGTGTGGTTTTTTCTAGGTTCTCCATACTTCCATTTCCCAATGCATGCGCATCAAGGAAGCGTAAAAGCATTGCAAGGTTTAGTAAAGTCCGCTGATATGATCAAAGATAATAGAGCGGATCTGTCTGTTCTCCTTATTCCTGAAATTGATGATGCTTGATTTGAGAACGCACCAAATCAATCAGACAGTTCAGACTGTAGAAAAGGTATTACTACATTCAGTCCTTCAATTTGTCGTTGTTCCGGTTAATAGTGAAATATATTTCAGATAAATCTGATACAGTTTGTTAATTTTATTATTTTACCTTCCTGTGTAAGTAAAAAAGGAAGAGTAGACATGTCGAAATTAGCATCCCTCGTTTTCTCTATCAAAGGCCGGATCTCCGCTGGTTTTATGACACTTCTGTTTTTTGTAGCGGCGATTGGTGTGATCTCCTATTTCGCTTTTGACCGGACAGTTTCCAAAACAGAAGCATTGGTAAATGCCTCAGACAGGGTGGAGAATATTCTACTGCTCTCACGCGAGATGACGGAGCTGAAGAACGCAGCCTATCAATATGTCTGGGAAGGCAAACCAAATACGTTGGTGCTGTATCGGGAAATTGAAGACGGCATGAAAAACGCGTTGGATATTGAAGTCAATAAAATCGACATAACCGCGCTGGAAACCTATGAGCAGACAACCGCTACAAAGGAAGCAGCAAAAGCGGAACAGGCAGCACAGAATAACAGCTCGACGCAGGAACCGAATGTCAATGAAACCGAAGCGATACTCCAAGAGGTTTCAGAGCCGGTTAAAACAGCAGATCAAATTACATTTGAAAACGATCGGCACATACTTGATCTGAGTGAAATGCTGTCGGCATTTGGTGCCAATTTCCAGGAAGTAATTGCGATCAAGGCAAAACGTGAAGAGAGTATCGCCAAATCCATGGATGTTATTAGTAAAGAGCTGAACAAGAACCTGAAAAAAGTTGTCCGCAGTGCCGTTAAGAATAAGGAGTTTGAACTTGCGTCAAACGCCGGTCAGGCATTGAGCTTCTTTCTGACAGCGGAAAAGACTGCCGCTCGCTTTCTCGCAGAACCAAAACCTGGAGGATTGGATAAAGTCAATCGATATATGCGGAATTTCAATAAATATGCCAAACTTATGATCAAACAGATTACCCAGGACAAGTTGAAGAAACCGGGGCAGAAAATTATGGAATTGGCGCCAAAATTTGATAAAGCCTTCGCCAACGTGGTTCTGGCAAATGTTACCTATCTTGATCTTGTTAATAACACAATGGCAAAGCAAGTAGAGGAATTCTCTAAAATCGGTGCGGACCTTCAGGCTGGCGCCACACTGCTTGGCGAACGGGCGCAAAAAGCAACGATTGAAGTTGCGAGTGTATCCCAAACCGTAGCAACAGTTTTTGTTGCAATCGCTTTTATCGTTGGAACCTTGATGGCATTCTTCACCATTACCAGCATCAGCGGTCCGGTTTCCCGGATTACCAAGGTAATGGGGCGATTGGCCAAAGGGGATATGGAAGTCGAAATACCGGGTCTTACGCGTCGTGACGAGATTGGAAAAATGGCTGAATCTGTCAATATATTTAAGGAGAATGCAATAGAACGCCGGAAGCTTCAGGCTGAAAACCAGGCACGTGAACAAGCGCAGCAGGAACAGGAAAAGCAGCTCGCACATGATGAGGCCGAGCGCCAGAAAGAACATCGCCGTGAAGCTGAAGCAGCAGCGCAGGAGAAAGAAACCCAGACAGACCGCTTGAACCTGCGCATTCGGGAGTTTGAAACCGAAACCAGCAGGATTCTGGAAACCCTCGGGCAATCTGTGTCTAAAATGCAGGGGACAGCCGACGTGCTTATGGACACGGCAAGCGCGACCAGTTCTGAATCTGTTTCAGCCTCATCTTCTTCTACTCAGGCCTTACAGAATGTGAATGCTGTCAGCGCCGCAACCGAGGAAATGTCCGCCTCCATCAATGAAATTGGACACCAGGTGGAAGAAGCTAACCGGATTGCCAATATCGGACTGAAACAAGCAGAAAAAAGTAACAACACGATTGATGGACTGGCGAGCTCGGTGAGAAAAATCGACGAAATTGTCACGCTCATTCAGGATATTGCTGGCCAGACCAACCTATTGGCTCTCAACGCGACGATTGAAGCTGCAAGGGCGGGCGATGCCGGCAAGGGATTCGCTGTCGTGGCATCGGAAGTAAAGAGCCTGGCAACACAGACCGGACGGGCAACGGACGAGATTATCAGCCAGATTTCTACCATTCAAAAAGCAACAACCGAAGCGGTAGATGCTATAAAAGATGTTTCTAGTACCGTCACGCAACTCAATGAATTTTCCGGTTCTCTGTCTGTCACCATATCAGAGCAGACAGAAGCAACGGTCGAAATCAGCCAGAACGCCCAGAATGCCGCCGCTGGCACGGGTGAGGTAAATGGTAATATTTCTACCGTTATGAGTAATGCCGAGAAAACCGGAGAGGTTGCCGAAGATGTTCGTGGAGCTGCCGAAAAAATGACAGAACAGTCCCATCAATTGAGGAGCGCCGTTTCCGGCTTCCTGAAAGATGTCGGAACCTGATCAAATCGCTTCGCCTCCGTGCGACTAACTGCGGGTGATGACAGTTTCCATCAGAAGGATGGGTTCGGTATTAAAGGCAATACTGTCCTTCGAGCGTGGCTAAGCGGAAGTGATTTCGAGAGGTGAAAAGCGAGATTCGTGAACCTGAGCATACTCCTGTATGTTCAATCTCGTAACGTCAATTCCATGTCAGCGGACGAACAGTGAAAAGCCTAGACCATATTATTAGATCCGGTAGAAAAACTGTCATAATGATATGTAGTGGTATGAAGGCCTCTAATACTAGCCACCTCCGGTAAATCTAGCTTCTGCAATGGGTCAACAGAGGACTATTCATCTACGAAAAGCCACGTCATCATATGCCGAATTTAAACAACAGGGCTCCGTGTCAACCGGTCGACTTTGATGTTTAAGGAAAAAGTGGTGCCCAGGGGCGGATTCGAACCACCGACACGCGGATTTTCAGTCCGTTTTAGTTTTTCTAAATTTTTGGAGCATAAAATTTCCGCAACCATCTTCACAAGCATGTAAGTAAACATCGAATTTGAGTGTAGTTGCTGGTTTAGCTGTTTATGGATCTTTAGGCTAATTGATTGAAGCATTTGCGCAAAATGGTGGTGATGATAGGTTGGCATAGAATTGAATTGAAATGAACCACTTTAAAAAGCTTTACAAATGCCCGCACTCCTCTGCCGTCCTTTATCTGAAAATTTCGGGATCGAAATTAAAAATGTAAATCTGCGTGATGTCAGCGAAGATTATTTTTTTCCGGAAATCCGGGAGGCATTCGAAACCCACTCTGTCCTCCTGTTTCGAGAGCAAAATGTTAATTCGGTGCATCATAAGCGTTTGGCAGAGCTTTTCGGCCCGATAGAAGACCGCGAGGCTGGCGAACGGATGCCGGAGGAAGAATTTGAGATTTTCAAAGTTTCTAATATTACGGAAACGGGCAGTTTAAGCGTTGTAGGGGATGAGCAATCCTTGGATTTAATTGCTAATCAGCTCTGGCATACTGATAGTACCTTTCTGCCTATCCCAGCTTTGGTAAACATTCTGGTAGCTGATGTGGTGCCGGCGGCGGGAGGAGATACCGAACTGGCGTCGACTCGCGCAGCTTGGCGAGATTTTTCCGATGAATTGAAAAGTAAGCTTCGAAAAGCGGTTTTCTGGCACGAAGTTTCACACTCCAGAGCTAAAATATCTAAAGAATTGGCTCAATTGCCGCAATTTACAAAATGGCCAGCGCAACGCTGGAAAGCGGTCTGGCAAAATCCGAAAAATGGCGAAGAGGCCCTTTATATCGCATCGCACGTACATAAAATTAACGGGGTGAACTGCACAGATGTGGACAAATTCGTCGAAGAGCTCGTTACCTTCTGCACACAGCCGAAGTATGTTTATCGGCATGAGTGGCGCCACGGCGATGTATTAATATGGGATGAACGGGCGACAATACATAGGGGACGGCCATGGCCAATTGACCAGCCTCGATCTCTTTTCAGCATTTGCTCTTCTGCCCAAGATATAGACGGATTGGACAATATGCGCGTTAGTTCAGACGGCAAGAAGTAGTTAGGGCATTTATTACGAGCAGCAAAATCATGCGACTCGTTTTTTATTAGTTTGGTCTAGTAGCCATTGTTTAAATATCAACCCGCTCGGCTGCAACGTTACATGTTCAGGAACGAGAACATGAAAGCCTTCAGTAATTGGAACCCTTAGCTCAAACGGTTCAATCAATTCACCTTTATTGATGACATGATCAGCAAGAGAACTTCTCCCCAACGCAATTCCGCATCCGGAGGCCGCCATTTCAAAGGAAATTATAGACGTATCAAAATGCAGCCCTTGCCCCGCGGAAATATTTTCTAGTCCTGCAGCCCTTAACCAGATAGCCCAGCCCTCTTCGTAACCGTCAACATGCAGCAAAGTATGATTGCGCAAGTCCTCTGGAGAACGAATAGGCGGATTTGCTTTAAGAAGATCTGGATGACATATGGGAAACAAAAATTCAGACGTTAACCGATCACTGGAAAACCCTGCCCATTCATCGGAGCCATATCTGATTTCCAAATCGACGTTACTTTCGTCAGAATCTCCGTTCCAAACGGTGCTGACAATTCGAAAATCAATATCCGGATGGGAATGTCGAAATTTCGCCAATCGTGGACCAAGCCATAGGGCTGAAAAACCAACTGACACACGGATTGTTAAAATTTCCGATTTTCGTGATCCAAAGACCTCTTCCGTGCCAACAGAAAGTCGGTTAAAGGCATCCCGTACTTTTGGTAAATAGGCTTCTCCTGCCTTTGTTAAAATGAGGCTGCGAGGTCGCCTTTCAAATAGCTTTTCGCGAAAATGAAGCTCAAGATTCTTAACTTGCTTACTGATAGCGGTCTGCGTCATTCCCAACTCGTGTGCAGCCAAAGTGAAGCTGAGATGCCGTGCTGAGGCTTCGAAAGCGCGTAACCAGACTAGAGAGGGAAGTCGTCTGTTCATAGTGTTCTCTTTAATTTCTCAAATTTATTAATCGATTTCGACTTTCGAGTTTTCGCACCAGAATAGCCGTACTTATTAAAGCTCGGCAATCATAACTTCCCTGACTTGACGCAGGGAGGACGCTCAATGCCCATATTCTGTTGGTGCAAAGGCCCAATTTTGGTCATTTGCCAGAGTAAATTCTTTCGCGCTTAATTACCGATGATACCAACGAAAGTGGTAATATTTATGAGCGCACAAATTTCTCTAAGCCCCAGAATTCGCAAATCTCCGTTTTATGAAGCCACGCTCCATGAAGGAGCATTGGGTTTCAGCGTCTATAACAAAATGTACTTGCCAATTGGTTATGACGACCCTGAAACAGAGTTTTGGGCGCTCGTCAACGATGTAACTTTGTGGGATGTTGCGGTACAGCGGATCGTTGAAATCACGGGGCCAGACGCCTTTAAATTCACTAATATGCTGACGCCACGTGATCTGACAAAATGTAAGGTCGGAAGTTGTAAATATGTATTGATCACGGATGATTGTGGCGGAATTTTGAACGATCCTGTTTTGCTGCGTCTCGCGGAAAATCATTTTTGGCTCTCGCGTGCCGATAGCGATTTATTGATGTGGGCAAAAGGGGTTGCGGTATTTGCAGGTCTTGATGTCGACATTCGTGAGCCAGACGTGGCAGCACTTCAGCTGCAAGGACCGAAATCAATAGATGTCGTAAGCAAGTTGTTTGATCCCAAAGCCCGAGACCTGAAATATTATGATTTCATGGAGACGACTTTGTTAGGATCGCCAGTTATTCTCGCCCGTACCGGTTGGAGTGCAGAACGAGGCTATGAAATTTATGTCCGTGATACGAGCCAAGCTCATTTAATATGGATGGCTATTATGGAAGCTGGTCAGGAATTCAATATATCGCCTATTGCACCAAATCGGATTCGACGAATTGAAGGTGGTATATTGGACTATGGTGTCGATATGACAGATGCAACCAATCCATACGAAATTGGTATGGATCGCTTGGTTCATCTGAACTGTGAACAGGAGTTTATTGGCGAAAAGGCGTTACGTCAGATTGAGTCAGTGGGGATTTCCAGACGACTAGTTGGAGTATTTGTCGATGGAGAGGCGTTGGATTATAATGAAACAGCGTGGCCTGCGTATTCAGAAGATGTAGAAATAGGTAAGCTAACGTCCGTCGTTTACTCGCCTCGGCTAAAAGCCAATATTGGATACGTAATGGCAAATATACAACATAGCGAAATTGGAACAGAGATTTTTATCGAAACCATAAATGGGATAAGGAAGGCGCATATTGTTCAAATGCCTTTTTATGATCCTAAAAAAGACCTATCTCGGATGTGAAAATGGTGGGAGAGAAAATAAATTTTTTATGGAGTTAGGAATCCACCGTAATAGAATATAGTCAATTTATAACAAGTGACCCTCAGTCAGAATATTTTTGGGAGAAAATTTGAGGAAGTTACACAATCAAAGGGAGAAGAATATGTCTACTAGCAAAGAACTCGACTATTTGTTGAGAAAGGGCGGATTATCACGCCGTGATTTTATGGGCCGAGCTACAGCACTTGGTGTTTCAACCGCACTGGCCTCAACAATGTTTGCGGGTGCCGCTCAGTCTGCCCCAAATAAAGGAGGAAGGTTGCGTCTCGGATTAGCCGGCGGATCAACAACGGAATCAATTGATACAGCGACACTCCCGGGAATGATGGCACAGCAGTTGTCATTTGGACAACTCCGCAATTGTCTGGTTGAAGTTGACGCTGACGGAAAACCTATTCCAGAACTTGCGGAAAGCTGGTCGTCAACACCGGATGCCAAAAATTGGACGTTCAAACTTCGAAAGGGTGTCGAATTCCATAATGGCAAGACAATGACGACCGAAGATGTCATAGCATCAATAAACCATCACCGCGGGAAGGATTCGAAATCCGCCGCAAAATCTCTTGTCGATGCCATCGAGGATATGAAGGCCGACGATAAATACACTATTACCTTCAATTTGAAAGAGGGCAGTGCTGATTTTCCGTTCGTTGTTAGTGATTATCATTTGAGCGTGGTTCCCGCCGGTACAACGGCCCAAGATATGCAAAAAGGTATGGGAACGGGTGGCTATATGCTGGAAAGCTATGAACCAGGTATCCGAGCTCTCGCCAAACGCAATCCAAATTACTGGAAAGCCGATCATGCCAATTTCGACGAAATTGAAACCATTGGAATTGAAGACGTTACTGCGCGGACAAATGCCTTGAAAACCGGGGAAATTGATTTCATGAATCGGGCGGAAGCAAAAACGTTTCACCTTCTCGGCCGGCTTCCTGGAATTGAAGCAATTAAAACAACAGGTACTAAGCATTACACAATTCCCATGCACTCTGATTGGGAACCATACAATAATAACGATGTCCGTATGGCGCTGAAATTGGCGATAGATCGTGAGGCCATTGTTAAAACTGTTCTGCGCGGCCACGGTCTCGTTGGAAATGACCACCCGATCGCCCCTTCAAACCAATATTTCAATAAGGATTTGTCAGTTCGTCAGTATGATCCAGAGAAAGCGAGATCATTACTTAAAAAGGCTGGTATGTCAGATCATGTCTTTAAGCTTCATGCATCGGATGCGGCGTTTGGCGGCTGTGTCGATACAGCTGTTCTTTATAAAGAACAGGCTGCGAAAGCCGGCATTAATATTGAAGTTGTTCAGGAACCAAAGGATGGTTACTGGGATAACGTCTGGATGAAGAAGGAATGGACGTTTAGCTTCTGGAGCGGGCGGCCGACGGAAGATTGGATGTTTACGATTGGCTACGCTGCGGGCGGAGCCTGGAATGAAAGCTTCTTTGCTAATGAACCATTTAATGTGCTGTTAAAGGCGGGTCGCGCGGAATTGGACGATGAAAAACGTCGGCAAATCTATTATGAAATGCAAGAAATATGCAGCAATGAAGGTGGAAGCGTTATTCCAATGTTTGCAAGCGATCTCGCTGGAGCCAGCGATAAATTGGGTCATGGTAAGATCGCGGCAAATTGGGAAGCAGATGGCCTGAAAATAGCGGATAGATGGTGGTTTAACTAGGTTCCTGGCGTTATGGAACCTTTATACCATGAGTAATATTCTGAAAATTGTCGCCCAGCGCTTAGCGCTGGGTGTCTTTACCCTCTTTGCGATTTCCATCATAATTTTCTTGGGAGTTGAAGCGTTGCCGGGCGACCTTGCTGAAGCAGTATTAGGGCGTTCTGCTTTACCAGAAACGGTTGCGGCCTTCCGGCGGGAGCTACGCCTCGATTTGCCAATGCATATCCGCTATTACGAATGGCTTAGCGCCTTTCTTCAAGGCGATCTTGGGAATTCGCTAGCAAATGGCCGTGAAATATCAGAGTTAATTGGAACACGATTGGCAAATACATTGTTCCTGGCATTGTTCTCAGCCTTTATTGCCGTACCAGTTGCAGTTTTCCTTGGTGTGGTTGCCGCACTGTACAGGGAAACCTGGTTCGATAAATCCATTTCCATGTTTACGCTCAGCACTATCTCGATGCCTGAATTTTTTATCGGCTATATCATGATCGCTCTCTTCGCTGTCGAGATAAATATCTTTCCGAGCATCTCAAACGTGACTGTTGAAACCCCGTTTTTCGAGCGGCTTTACTCAACAGCGCTTCCTGCCATTACCCTGACATTCATTGTAATGGCGCATATGATGCGCATGACACGCGCCGCAATTGTCAATCTTTTGATGTCACCCTATATTGAAATGGCAACGCTAAAAGGCATTCCTCGTTGGCGCGTCATTGTCATGCATGCCTTACCAAATGCGCTCTCGCCGATCATTAATGTCATCATTATAAATCTTGCTTTTTTGGTTGTTGGCGTTGTTGTTGTGGAGGTTGTTTTTGTCTATCCGGGTTTGGGACAACTTTTGGTCGATTCCGTTTCCAGCCGGGATTTGCCGGTCGTGCAGGCAAGTTGCCTGATCTTTGCGGCGACATATGTCCTGCTTAATCTGACGGCCGATATTCTATCGATTGTGACCAATCCTAGATTACTGCACCCAAAATAGGATAGGCCTCTTGATGAAAACAATATTTAAAACACTATTACTGGCCCCGGTTTCCGCCAAACTTGGTGTGCTCATAATCATTATTTACATGATTGCTGCTATTTTTGCTCCGGTCATTGCCCCTTATTCTGAAACGGAAGTTGTTGGGGATGTTTGGGAAGAAATGGGGTCGGGCTTTCTATTGGGAACAGACCAGATTGGACGAGATTTATTTACGCGGCTGATTTACGGAGCACGGAATACAATCTCTATCGCTTTTGTCACGACTATGCTCTCTTTCTTCATTGGAATCACAGGCGGATTTTTAGCCGCCGTTGTAGGTGGCTGGATTGATCAGGGGATTAGCCGAGTTATAGATATTATAATGTCGATCCCAATCTTGATTTTTGCGCTGATGATTTTATCTGTGTTGGGCACATCGACGCCCATCCTGATTATCGTAATTGCCGTTTTGGATTCAACAAGGGTATTCAGACTTTCACGCGCTGTTGCTATGGATGTCGTCGTCATGGATTATGTCGAAGTCGCCCGTCTTCGTGGTGAAAACTTATGGTATTTAATGCGTCATGAAGTGCTGCCAAACACTCTCGCTCCCCTTGTTGCGGAATTTGGCTTACGCTTTTGCTTTGTCTTTCTGTTTATCAGTTCTCTAAGTTTTCTCGGACTGGGAATCCAGCCACCGACAGCGGACTGGGGTAGTATGGTTCGTGAGAATGCTGGTGCCATTACATTTGGAATCTTGACGCCATTGCTGCCCGCAGTGGCAATTGCCGTCCTGACAATTGGCGTTAATCTTGTCGTGGATTGGTTTCTGCACAAGACCGCCGGCATTAAGGAAAGCTGATATGATCGGTAAGGACAGAGATTCGAACAGATTGTTGACAATGACGGGCTTGCAAATTGAAGGCCGGACCGATGAAGAATGGATAAAAATTGTCAAAGGTGTAGATGTCCATGTAGATCGCGGTGAGGTCTTGGGTTTGATCGGCGAGAGCGGCGCCGGAAAATCAACGATTGGCTTGGCTGCAATGGGCTATGCCCGGCCGGGATGCCGTATTAGCGGCGGCGAGCTCGTTTTTGATGGAATTGACTTAAGAAATTCCTCATCACGACAATTACAGGATTTGCACGGCCGTCGAATTGCCTACGTTGCCCAAAGTGCCGCTGCTTCATTCAATCCGGCTTTTAAGCTCATCAATCAGTTCGCGGAAGGTCCAGTCCAACACAATGTATCTTCTTATTCAGAGGCAGTGGAAGAAGGAAAAGCACTGTTTGAGACGCTGAATTTGCCGAACCCCGATACGATTGGCTATCGTTATCCGCATCAGGTCTCGGGAGGACAGCTTCAGCGTGCAATGACGGCAATGGCGATGGCCTGTCGACCGGATCTTATTATTTTCGATGAACCGACGACGGCACTGGATGTGACGACACAAATAGAAGTGCTTGCCGCGATAAAGGATATTGTTAAACGCTTTAACACCGCCGCTATTTATGTCACCCATGATTTGGCTGTTGTTGCTCAAATGGCAGATCGTATCATGGTTCTGCGTCACGGCTTGTTGGTTGAAGAGAACTCAGCACGGGAGATGCTGGCGGAGCCGAAACAAGAATATACGCGCGAGCTGCTGTCGGTCCGTACTTTTCGTAAAGAGCAGCAGCCGATTCTCGATGGCCAAAAACCCATATTGGAAGTAAAAAATCTTAACGCGTTTTATGGCGATTTCCACGCCTTAAAAAACATAAATCTAAAGGTTCGCCCTGCCACGACGATGGCTGTTGTCGGGGAGTCTGGTAGTGGCAAGAGCACATTAGCTCGAGCGATAACTGGCTTACTTCCTCCAACCAGTGGGAGTGTTACTTACGATGGGGATATTCTGGCGCCTTCCTTTAAATCCCGTAATCGTGAATTTCTTCGGCGCATTCAGATGATTTATCAGATGCCAGATACCGCCCTTAACGCGCGTCAACGGATTGGCGAAATTGTTGGGCGACCGTTGTCATTCTATCTCGGAATGAGCGGTGCAGATCGCAAAAATAGAGTAGCCGAGTTGATGGATATGATTGAACTTCCGGCAAATTACGTCGACCGATTTCCTTCCGAGCTTTCAGGAGGGCAGAAACAGCGCATTTGCATTGCCAGAGCATTGGCGGCAGAGCCCGATCTCATAATCTGCGACGAGGTAACGTCTGCGCTTGATGAATTAGTCTCAGAGGAGATATTAAAACTATTGCAGCGTTTGCAGGATGAATTGAAAGTCTCCTATCTTTTCATTACGCATGACCTTGCAACAGTCAAAGCAATTTCTGATGAAATCGTTGTGATGCTTGAAGGCGAAATTGTCGAGCAAGGGCTCAAGGACGAAGTTTTGTCGCCCCCGTTCCATGAGTACACCGACTTGTTATTGTCGTCTGTGCCGGAAATGGATCCAGATTGGCTTGAGCACTTGTTGAGAAAACGCGAGGCTGTTGGCGGAAATTGACATTAGTTCACTAATGTTTCTGCGAATCCGTCCACGGCGATAACCTGCCCACTAATGTTCTTTCCTAAATCAGAAGTCAGGAAAATTGCCATATCAGCAATTTCTACCGGATCGATGAAAGTGCGTAAAGCGGTTTGCTTGACGTACAATTCCCGAATTTTTTGCTCGGAAGATTTTTTTACCAGAGCTTCTCGAGAAATGACGCCATCCATCCGGTCATTGTTGATGGAGCCGGGCGCTATCGCATTGGCGCGGATACCAAATTCACCACATTCCATTGCAAGCGTTTTCGTAAGCCCAATCATCGCCCATTTTGACGCAGCATACGGCGCCCGTTTTGGATAGGCAAACAACCCCGCGGTTGAAGCGATGTTTACGATGGATCCAGCTTGTTGCTGCTTCATAAGGGGGATGCATCGCCGGGCAGTTAAAAACAGGCTGTCGATATTCACAGAAAGGCAGGTCTTCCAGTCTTTCAGCGTTATATCTTCAATATTTCCCGTAGGGCCAGATATGCCCGCGTTGTTAATAACGATGTCTATCCCACCAAGCTGGGATTCAACAATATCGAAAAAGTGATCTGTTTGAGCCAGGGAGGACATATCCGCACAAGCAGTTACGAGGCTAGGAAAATCTTGCTGTATCTCGTTGAGGGAAATTTCATCAATGTCACAAATCGCAACTTTTGCGCCAAGATCAAGATAGGATGCCGCAATCGATTTACCAATACCTCTTGCCCCCGCTGTAACGATAACTCTTTTCCCTTCGATCCCTTTCATTCAGATTATTCCTTTTCAATGGCTACGGACGTATTCGAATGTGTCTTTCTGTAAATATTTAATTGTCATCCTAATCTGTCACTTTTGCTTCTTCAATGTGTAATAATCGATGGAAAAAGCGTTAAGTCAGACAGTTGCTTTCACGAGAGGGAGAGATTTTGTGGTTGAGGCGGTAAATGGTGCCCAGAGGCGGTTTCGAACCACGGACACGTGGATTTTTAGTCCGTATCAGTTTTTCTTTACAATTAATTTGGAACAAAAAATTTCCACAAACATCTTCACAAGCATGTAAGTAGACATCGGTTTCGAGAGTAGTTGCTGATTGTGCTGTTTATGGACCTTTAGGCTGCTTGATCGAAACTATTGCGCAAAATGGTGGTGATGATAGGTTGGCGTTCAACTGAACTGAACCATTTAAAAAGCTTTACGAATACCCGCACTCCTTTGCCGCCCTTTATCTGAAAGTTTCGGGATCGAAATTAAAAATGTAAATCTGTGTGATGTCAGTGAAGGTCTTTTTTTCCGGAAATCCGGGAGGCTACTGTATTAGTTATCTAAAGAGGCTACTGTATTAGTTATCTAAAGAGGCTACTGTATTAGTTATCTAAAAATCCTGGCGGACTATGTTCCCAAGGATAAGCCTTCACAGACTTCTCGTAGCCTAGATCAAATAGCTTTCCCATATAGATTGGGTCAAATCCTTCACTTGGTTCTTCTTCAAATGTTGACGGGATGTAGGCGAGATTAAAGGTATTACCATCGCGCTTGCATAGTGCATAGATCTGATATAAATCACCAATTCCCTGAGTTCGTATCAGCGAGTCAATGGCCCGAGAAGCAATTGGTAACAGACTGCGATTCGTCCCTTTATGAGTAGTATTAACAAAGGCGTTTCTTATAACAAATACATTTGGTTTCCCTTTGACTTTCAGTTTTTCTGTTATCAGCTGCCAGTTCACCGCCGCTGGATAGACGAAGACCTGTGATCCGGTGCCGCCATCTACATGTAACTCATCAAAGAGGATGCCATTGGCTTCAACAGGAATAACCACTGGTGGGAAAGCAATTGGTATCGCCGCCGATGCGCGCAGTATATCCCGAATAAGATTAATCTTTTCCGGATAATCACTATTCGCGATAGCACCGATATTCCAGATAACTGAACGCCCGGCATCGAGGTTTACGGTGCCAATAAAGAGACGCCTGCCGAGTTTATGCTGCTCTCCGATTGCCTCAACAAGTTCCGGCGTAATATATTGAGCGATAAGATCTTTTAGGGGCGCCGTATCGGCGAGAGAGTCGCCAAAAAATCCCGCCAATAATCCTCGCTCTATTGCGATGTCACTGGTTTTCGTTGTCGTATATACTTTCTTCAATTCATCATCATAATCGGGACCCAAAAAGGCAAATGGAGCAGTCAGAGAACCTGTGCTGATGCCGGTTACCATTGTGAATTCAGGCCGCGTTCCAGATGCTGTCCATCCCAATAGAAGGCCCGCACCATACGCGCCATTCGCACCGCCGCCAGATACCGCCAAATAATTGTGAGGCTTGTTATAAATTGCGGGATAATTTTTCTGAAAATCCGCATCAGTATAACTTTCAAGCCTGTCGATAGAAAATTGGGGCCATTCATCAGCCCAAAACCGTGCGTCAGGCACCCCCGGGATACTGGTCATTTCTGCCAAGTTGTTGGGTACCGGGTTACGTTCCGGTATAGAAGAGCAGGCTGTCAGGATAAAGGCTAGCACAATCACGGCAATACCGCTGACCCGGTTTTTATCTAATAAAACTAAGATTTCAGAGAGAATACGCATTGATTACCTTTCAGCTGCCTTATCAAGCATTTCTGAGATTTAATCCAGATTGGTTAAATAGGGCGCATTTGTAAAGCGGATACTGTGCGTCGTTGATGCAAATCAATGTCCGATGTAATATCCGTACATTAGAGTATCAGAATACTTTGTTAAAGTCGGAACTTATAAGTATCGCTCTTTGATCAAAAAAGTTTTCTGTGAACACCAAATTCTTTGTATTTACTTCACCATTCAATTTTGATGGTGTTGTAGAAGTGGTGCCCAATGGCGGTTTCGAACCACCGACAGGCAGATAGGGCGTCGATTTGCTGTCTGAAGGAGTACTTGCGGCCGTAGCAATAGAGAGTCGGCAATGTGCCGAAAGCAGTCATTGGATGAAATCGGTAACCGGGCTTAGCCCGGTCGCACGGTAGCCGGTATAGCAAGCATTTATAGTATTTGACCGTCAATAATGAAGTAGTCTAGGTTTTTTATTATGGCAAAACTAACTCGATTAGATTGCGGCTTGCTTCATGCAGACCTCGCCATGTTTGAAGCAGGTTCCGAAGGTGAAGTCACATTACCCGTAAATGCCTGGCTGGTGCAGCATGCCCGCGGCACTGTTCTTTTCGACGCCGGATTGCCCGCAACCTTTGTGGAAGGCTCGGCGACGAAAGATCGTGTGCTGAAATTCATGGGGATCACCGTCCTCGAAGAAAACACCGTGGCAGCACAACTGAGCGCGGTTTCCCAGGACCCGGCGAAGGTGGACTTTGTTGTTATCTCGCATCTGCATTTTGACCATATGGGTGGGTTGTCGCTGATCCCCAACGCGACCTTGGTAATCCAGCGCAAAGAATGGGAAGCTGGAATGGCGGTGTCACAAGAAACCAAAACACTTCATGAACGGAGTGATTTTGACCTGGGCCATAAACTGAAGCTGATCGATGGTGAACATGATTTCTTCGGCGACGGGACTGTCGTTTGCCTGCCAACGCCCGGCCATACGGTTGGCCATCAAAGCTTGCGGATTACGTTAGCGTCGGGACACAAGGTCTTGCTCGCGGCTGATTGCTGTTATTTTGCCCGAACGGTCGATAGTCAGGTCTTACCGACTTTTGGACACGACTTGGAAGAGCAAAGAAAAACCCTCCAGCGGGTCCGGAAGCTCCGCGACGAAGGTGCCATAGTCATACCGGGACATGATATTGGTTTTGTGAATAACATGCCGAAGATTCTTGGCATCGACAACTAGTCCTAAATCAAGCTTGCTTTTTATTGATGGCCTTTAAAAGCTCAAAAAAATTACCGCTTCGGGTCAAAACCGGACCATTTAGATATACAATAGCCAAGTCATTGTATGGCAAAATTAAACTGCAAGGTTGATGGAAAAGAAGACGACGAAGTTAAAAAAACGTCTAAGGAGGTGGAAGAAAATGGTTGTGCCTCAATAGCGGCAGCACTCAAATACATATTCGGTGAACCCAGTGGGTAACGGACTATAGTTTAATGCGGCTCAAACTTCTCTGGACCTTCGATGATAACCAACTCCGATCAGTCGTATTCTAATTGACAAAACAGTGTGAAACATCAGAGATTATCTGATGCTTATAGACATCGTTTCATATAGCGAGAAAAAATTTTCCCTGCGAGATAAAGCTGTCTTAATCGCGACTATATTCGTTAGCGTTGTTGTTTGGGGAAATAGTTCCTTCGCCGCAGAGGGAAAGACAAAGACACTTTTGGCCATAATGGAACTTTCTCCATACGGATTTTATGATGAAAAAGGGAATAGTACTGGTTATCTTTATGAAGTTGGGGACACTATTCTAAAAAATTTGGGTGTGCCTGGAAATCCTCCCCTTTTGCCTTTAAAACGACTTTTTCATATGCTGAAAACTGAGGAAGTTGATTGCACTATACTAGCGGCTACTTCTTTCACTCGCTCCAACTATCGTCTTATTGAACCGATTGGACATATGCTTACTGCAGGAATTTTTCCTAGGGCTGGCATCAATCTGAGAGAGTATGAAGATTTGCAGGGGCTGGCTATTGCCATACCCGGTGGCGTAAATATTAGTGACAGGTTTGACCAGGATGATTCGCTCAACAAAATTTCAACTAAAGGCTATCGACAAAGTGTGCTCATGCTTGAAAATGGGCGAGTAGATGCCATTGTTGGGGTTTGGGGCAGTTACGTTTTCAACGCATTGGAGTTAGGGTTTGAGCCAAACAAAATATTTGGAACGCCGCTAATCTTTAAGAAAATTCCCATTTGGCTAGTCTGCCGCCAAGATGGACCTTCGCCTCAAGATGAGGAAAAGCTGAAAACGGCAGTGGCAAAACTAAAAAAAGATGGTGCGATTAAAAGAATTATTGGAAAATATTTGGGGCAACAATAGTCCATTGTCATAACTTTCCCCAACAACTCCCCTGCTATCGGCCAATTAAAATCGCCTAGGCGAAATGGCAGGACAAAACCTATCAGAACAATCGAGAACGAGTTGAAGCGCATCGCTAAAGGAAGAAACATCAACTGGAGGAACTCCAAATGGCCCAAATTCTTCCAGTATTAGAAACGGGTCGACATGATCCAGACCATTAGTCGGGAATGGTCGACGTACATGGAACCCAACTCCCTAACGCTGTTGATGGGCCGTAATGTTTCGAAGGACTTCGCGTGATTGAACAATGGGCTTCTCAGGCAAGATGCCATTTTCGTTGTTAATATACTATGCGACCTTTCTTACGTGATCGTCAAACCCAGCGAATTCGCACACGGTCTCATTGAAGAAGATACAGCAGAAAAAAATTGGAGAATTGTACAACAAGGTAAATGTCGAAAGTCAAATATTTGAGCCAATTGCTTACATACTTTGACAGCTACATTTTTTGGTTCAATTTTGATTTATTGGTAAAAAATGGCGCCCAAGGGTGGATTCGAACTACCGACAGGCGGATAGTGCGTCGGCACGCTCTTTACATGTAGTACTCGTGGCCGTAGCAATGGAGAGTCTGCTTTGTGCCAGTGGGAAATATTGCTCGGCACATTACGATGGCTTGATGGGCGGCAATTAACCTATTCGTAATCCCGCCCTGGCCTAGCTTTGTACGGCGGCAGCGTCCATCCCCAACGAATGCCCCCGGCCCTAAGTACAAAGGCCACTGCGAACCCGGCAAGGGCCGAAACATTGAACGACGATTCAAACATCCCCATTCCCACATAGACAGTAGCACCGGCCATGGCACAGGTTGCGTAAAGTTCTTTGCGCATTATCAAAACCGGTTCTGCGCAAACCACATCGCGAGCTAGGCCGCCGAACGTCGCGGTCATCATACCCATCACAATAGCCACCAATTCATTAGCACCGCCGCGCAGGGCGACTTCAGCTCCCATCACACTGAAAGCCGAAACCCCAATTGCATCGGCCCATAAAACGATGATAAATCGCCGCTGGATAACGTGCGCCGAAAAATAAACCAAAATGGCAACGATCAGACATGTCACTAAATAATAAGGCTGTTCAATCCAAAACACCGGACGGTCCAATAACAGGTCGCGAAGCGTGCCGCCACCAATTCCCGTCAGGCTGGCCAACAATCCGAAGCTCACAAGATCCATCTCCTTGCGCGAAGCCACCAGCGCCCCCGAAATCGCAAAAACCGCGACACCCAAAACATCCAAAAACTCAAAAACCGACGGCATGCCATATTTCCTTCAATGTGGGAGCAGATTGGCTTATTGCGGCGGGCAAGACAATTGAAATTTGACCGGAGTGTTCGTCTAGCGGTTTTGGGCCATTTCCGAATGACTGTTCCGGGTCAAAAGCAGACTATTTATCTATACAAATGCCAGGTCATTGTATGACAAGTTTAAACAACACGGCTTGGACGTAGCCCGTCGATCTTTAGACCGTAGAAAAAATAGTGTCCAGGGGCGGATTCGAACCACCGACACGCTGACTTGGCAGCCTCAATGTCTGCTGCAGCTTCAAAAGTCCCGCAAAGGTAAATTGTCATTAAGCTGCAAACTAATAATTCGAAAATGCGCATATTTTCGCTTCAATAGCACTATAGTTATTCAAGCTTCCTTAAAGATCGTATTTATAGATTCAAAGTATCCGTAATCTACTTGTTTTAAAATCAAAGCCTCCGATCAGACAACTCTACGCCGTCAGCAGATCAAGTTCCATCTTTGCCATTTGAGCCCTATTTTCCTCAGGATTATGAAATAGATGTCCGTAAACATCAAAGGTCATGTTCACAGAAGAATGGCCAAGGAGTGTCAGAATCAGTTTGGCATGCCGAACTGTTTTATCTGAGCCTTAGTTGGAACGATTTGTTCATTGTCATTGCGACTATTCTATCGAAGCTTAATCTCCCGCGAGACGTTCTTGTCGATAAAACCAGTTTACTGCTGGGCGAAAAGCGGTGACGGGAATTGGAGAGACTTTCCGTCGATCGAGACTATTTCAATGCCCGCTTATTTTGCACAAAGTTAATGTGATAACGCCATTTTCTCTGGAATGACAAAGTGCTAGCCATAATGTCAATATTACAATATCGGCGCTGGGGAGTTTTATGGAATATACGCGCGGGATAGATTGACTATCCCAGGCGGCAGGTTTTTGCGGAGAACCAGCTAGTTTTTTATAACATTGTGCTCAGGGCCGTATGGAAATCCGGTGATGTTTTCCACGCTGTCATTTTTAACAACTAGAATATCATGTTCGCGATAACCGCCGGCGCCAGGCTGTCCTTCCGGAACCATAATCATGGGTTCCATAGAGACAACCATATTATGTTCCAGCACAGTGTCTATATCCTCGCGAAGTTCGACACCTGCTTCCCGACCGTAATAGTGGGAGAGGACACCAAAGGAATGCCCGTATCCGAATGAACGGTATTTTAGAAGGCCCCACTCACGATACATTTCATTTAATTCAGCCGCAATATCGCTACATCTTGCGCCTGGCTTGATCAATTCAAGGCCTTGCTCGTGAACTGCAACGTTCTTTTCCCATAAGTCGAGATGTTCGTCTGAGACAAAATCACAGAATAACGTCCGCTCCAGCGCCGTGTAATATCCGAAAATCATTGGAAAACAATTGATACTTAAGATATCTCCAGATTCGATTTTCTTGTTTGTGACCGGGTTATGGGCGCCGTCTGTATTGATACCTGATTGGAACCATGTCCAGGTATCCATCAACTCTACATATGGATGGTTACTGGCAATTTCTCGAAGCATGGCATTTGTTGACGCAATAGAAACCTCATGCTCTGGCACACCGGCAGCAATTGCCTCGACGCATGCGGCGCCACCAATATCACAAGTCCTTGTTCCTTCCTTAATTAACTTGATTTCTTCATCGGACTTGATGGTGCGCATCCACATTGATGGCTGGCCTACATCTACGAACTCGACACCGGGAAGAGCATCTTCAAGTGCTTTTAGGAAATCTAGATGGACATGGTCAAATTCGATCCCAATTCGCTTGGCTCCATTGGCAAGCTGCCGAATAGCCTTGTAATAGTTGTCGCGATTCCAGTCTGAGTAAGTGACGTTATTGCCGTGTGTACGCCTGTAAGGCTGACCACCATCAATACCTGCAGAGATAGTTGTGGCATTGTCATGGGTAATGACCATTCCGTACTTGCGCCCGAAATAGCAGTAGAGGAAGCCGGAATAGTAGTTGATACAATGATATGAGGTGAATAGAACGGCATCGACATTAGATGTGTTCATCCATCCACGAACATCGTTTTGCCGTCTATTCATTTCTGAATCCGAAAAAGGCAGGTATGACTTTTCGCCATTGTGCCATTCCATGACATGTAACATGTCATCTGATTGTACCATCATATTTTTCCTCGTTAGTATGTAATGAAACTAATGTTTTCCAATGTTCTCAAGGTGTCCACGGCATAAGGGAAAGTTGAGCATTCAGGCTGTAAAAATGAGTGTATTTTGCTCTCTTAAATTCAGTTAAGCGGCCATAGCTCATTTATGCAAGCGCTTTTGGTTAACCAACAATTCATCTACAAACCCTTTACACCGTGTAATCAAGCATAAAGCCAAGTATTATTTTGCATGATGTAAAATCGAAAACGAATCCAGGAACATCCAACAATTTACGGTAGTACAGAAAAAAACACCTTCTAATGTTGTGTTATTTGGTAATTTTTGTTTTACTGAAATTAATAAATAGGGGGTATCCAAAGATTTTCGTAATTTTTGGATAAAAGTTTTGGGGGGCCAATTTGGCTAATACAGTGGGAGAGCATGCGTTCGTTGAATTCGATCGCGTGCAAAAGAGTTATGATGGCGTAAACCTGGTCGTTAAAGATCTGAACCTTGCCATGCCAAAAGGCGAATTCTTGACGATGCTTGGCCCGTCCGGATCGGGAAAGACAACCTGTTTGATGATGTTAGCGGGCTTTGAAACCGCGACGCATGGTGATATTCGACTTGATGGGAAGGGTATCAACAATATTCCGCCGCATAAACGTGGGATAGGCATGGTGTTTCAAAACTATGCTCTGTTTCCGCATATGACGGTAAATGAAAATTTATCGTTCCCTCTTGAAATTCGTAAACTCGGTAAAGCCGAGCGCGAAGAAAAAGTCAAACGCGCTCTCGAAATGGTGCAAATGGGCGAATTCGGCGCTCGCCGGATCGCTCAGTTGTCTGGTGGTCAGCAACAGCGAATAGCGCTTGCACGTGCTTTGGTATTTGATCCGACGCTAGTTTTGATGGATGAGCCTTTAGGGGCACTCGACAAGCAATTACGTGAACATATGCAGTTTGAAATTAAGCGCATCGCCGATGACCTGGAAATCACTGTTGTGTATGTGACCCATGACCAAACGGAAGCATTGACTATGTCGGATCGGGTTGCGGTTTTTAATGATGGACGCATCCAGCAACTCGCACCACCTGACCAGCTCTATGAAGCGCCAGAAAACAGTTTTGTTGCCCAGTTTATCGGAGAAAATAATACGCTTGAAGGTGTTGTGCAGGAAATCAATGGCGGTCAAGCATTGGTTAAACTTGATAGCGGTGAACTGATTGATACCACTCCAGTGAATATCAGTAAGGTGGGAGAGCGGACCAAAGTCTCAATTCGACCGGAAAGGGTTGAATTCGATCGTGAACGTCTTGGTGAAGAAGCTCATACGCTCAAAGCGGAAGTGATTGAATTTATATATATGGGAGACATCTTCCGGACGCGACTGAAGGTGGCTGGAAATGAAGATTTCGTTGTAAAAACGCGAAATTCTGCTTATCAAAATCGGTTGCAGCCGGGACAGCAGATTGAGATTGGGTGGTTAACAGAGGATTGTCGGGCGCTTGATGCCTGATGACGAGGAATCCATCCACAGTGACAAATCAATAAAATGCTGACTGTATTGGAAGATTACCCCGTACATAACAGTATATTTTAATAGACTAACAGGGAAACAACAGGGAAAACTAATATGAATATCTTTAAGAATCTTACCATTTCTATCGCTTTTGCTGCTGTCAGCGTGACAGGGGCAACGGCAGCCGACATGGCGGATGAAATGACAATTGTGTCCTGGGGCGGAGCCTATTCCAAGTCTCAGTTGAAAGCCTATCACGAGCCTTATATGGCCAAGACCGGCATTAAGATTATTAATGACGAAAGCTCTGCCGAAGCGGTGGCCAAGCTGCGCGCAATGGATGAAGCTGGAAATGTTACTTGGGACTTGGTAGACGTGGTGGCTGCCGACGCCATCCGTCTTTGTGATGAAGGTTTGGCAGCGGAAATCGATCATGATGCAGTATTGGCAAAAGCACCTGACGGCACATCGGCGAGCGAGGATTTCGGCGACCTGCTAGTTTCTCAATGCTTCATTCCGCAGATCGTTTATTCCACTGCTTTTGGTTACCGCACCGATCTGGTTGGGGATAAGGCCCCGACTGATATTTGTGCAATTTTTGATACAAAAACATGGCCTGGTAAACGTGCGCTGGAAAAACGTCCTATTAACAATGCAGAATGGGCGTTGCTTTGTGATGGTGTCCCGAAAGACAAGGTCTACGAAGTTCTCGCCACCCCAGAAGGTCAGGAGCAAGCTCTTGCCAAATTGGGTACTATTAAGGACGATGTGATTTGGTGGTCTGCCGGTGCTGATACACCGCAACTACTCGCGGATGGCGAAATAGTCATGGGGTCTACATATAATGGTCGCTTGTTCTCCGTTATTGAAGAGCAAAAGCAGCCAGTAGCTATGCTCTGGGATGCCCAGGTGTTTGACCTTGATGGCTGGATTGTGCCAGCGGGTCTTAGCCCTGAGCGTAAAGCTCGTGTAATGGACTATCTCAAATTTGCCACGGACACCCAGCGTCTCGCTGATCAGGCCAAGTATATATCTTACGGCCCGGCTCGGAAGTCTTCTGCACCACTTGTTGGTAAGCATGCTGATCTAGGGATCGATATGGCACCACATATGCCAACTGATCCAAATAATGCCAAGAATACGTTCCTGTATAATTACGAATTCTGGGCGGACTATCGTGATGATATCGACGCGAAATTCCAGGCTTGGTTAGCTAACTAATAGAGAATGGGAGTGGGCAGGTTGCCCGCTCCCTTTTATATGCCGGAGAGTAAATTCTGGCCAACCTGATAAACTGTGAACTGGCGATTGAATAATGAGTGAATCGATCGATACCGGTCCTGTGCTAGCGGCAGATGGGACACCTCTGAAACGAAGCTTGCAACGCTCTTTGCGTCTGCAGAAGTTCCGGGCCCTATTGCTGATTTCGCCTTTACTTGCTTTCATTTTGATTACTTTTATCGCACCAATCGCGGATATGCTATTTCGCTCGGTGGAAAACCAGATCGTCAGCGAAACATTACCTCAGACCGTCCTTCTATTGAATACCGATACCTCGGACGTACCAGTAGCACCAGACGAAGCAACCTTCGCTGCGTTATATGTAGATTTATTCGTGGCTGTCAAAAACAAGAGGCACACGCGCCTTGGCAGTCGCCTGAATTATGAACAAACAGGTGTTTCCTCCCTGTTCCGAAAGACCGGACGTAAAGTCCGCCGCCTTGACGTGGAGGTTTATCCCGTACAATTCGCAGCTGTTGATCCTCGTTGGACCGAGACGGCAACTTGGCAGGCTCTTGCTGATGCGCCAGATACGGCGAGATTATTGCCCCGAGCCATGTGGGCGTATAATGAGTGGCGCACGTATCTGCTGGCTAATGGGAAAAATCCGGACGAGGAGATGCCGGAAGATTTCATTTATGTCGCTCTCTATGACGATCTAGCTGATTTGGATGATACCTCCGGTGCAGACGATTTGGTCCGCAAAAGTGCTGATGCTGTCGCGGATTTCGAGACTGTCGATTTTAAGGAAGCCTTCGCCAAATTTGACAAGAACTGGGTCGGCGAAGATGTATGGAAAACCCTGCGTACCTATTCACCACTTTATACAGAGGGTTATTTCCTCAATGCCGTAGATCTGAAAAAGGATTTTGACGGTTATTCCGTACGGCCTGACAATGAACGAATTTATGGGACTTTGTTCCTTCGCACATTGATGATGTCGCTCATTATTACGGGCTGTGCCGTGTTACTGGGCTATCCTATCGCATACCTGATGTCGAACAGACCATTACGAGAAGCTAATTTGCTAATGATCATGGTTCTTTTGCCATTTTGGACATCCTTGTTGGTTAGAACATCTGCTTGGAAAGTTATGCTTCAACAACAGGGGGTGATCAATGACACCCTGGTCTGGCTTAACCTAGTGGATGAAGCACAGCGTTTGGTGCTGATTAATAACCAATTCGGTACTGTCGTTGCCATGACTCACATATTGCTGCCCTTTATGGTGTTACCGTTGTATTCGGTAATGCGTACTATCCCCATAACCTATACCCGGGCAGCAAAATCATTAGGGGCAACAAACTGGACTGCTTTTTGGCGCGTTTATTTTCCACTTTCAATACCGGGTATCGGGGCTGGTTCGATCCTCGTGTTTATTCTGTCAATCGGTTACTATATTACGCCGGAAATTGTTGGTGGTACTACAGGTACTTTTATTTCCAACCGGATCGCCTATCATATTTCAAGTTCCCTTAATTGGGGCCTAGCCGCGGCACTTGGTTCGATTTTACTAGTTGTCGTGATGTTGCTTTACTGGGTGTATGATAGAATTGTCGGTATTGATAATGTTAAGTTAGGGGGGTAAGGACATGTCACAAAAAGAAGACAAGCCCATTGTTGCCTCTAACCGCCATATAATCGGTGGAGGTGCTTTCTTTGCAGCTTTATTTGGCTTGCTGTATGGCATGACTCAGAATATGCCTCTGGTAGGGGTAATTGGTGGATTGGTGCTGGGGTCAATAGCCGCTTTTGCGGTTGTTAAAACAATCAAGTCTCGCCGTATCGCACAGTTTGTTATGGTGATAGTCGGTCTCATATTCGGCTATCTGCAATCAAAAATTCCCGGTGCGGTGATTGGCGCGCTTTTCGGGTGGGTTTTCACCTGGTTTGTTTTTTGGCTTGCGACCGGGGATTATCGGCGGCGATTGCCTTCTTATGCCACTCCAATTCAAGTCTTCTTGCACCATGCCTTTGTGGTACTGTGCTGGGCAATTTTCATTTTCCTGATCACGCCGATTATTGTGGTGATGCCGCTCAGTTTTAATGCGGAAGATTTCTTCACCTTTACGCCTGCTATGTTGAATTTTGATCCGGCGGGCTATTCACTGAAGCATTATGAAGATTTCTTAACAAGTTCGGATTGGCAGGGCGCGCTCAAGAACAGTTTTGCTATCGCTCCTGTGGCGACTTTAATATCGGTTTCGTTGGGAACTTTGGCTGCAATTGGCTTGAGTCAGCCTTTTGTCCCATTCCGTCGAACGATTATGGCGATCCTGATTTCGCCCATGATCATGCCGTTGATTATCTCCGCAGCAGGCATGTACTTTTTCTACAGCCGGGTTGGTCTGCAGGGTACATATATGGGTGTGGTTTTAGCCCATGCCGCCCTTGGCATACCCTTTGTCATTATTACAGTGACTGCTACTCTTGTTGGCTTTGATCGTAGCTTAACCCGCGCTGCAGCCAATCTCGGGGCCAATCCAGTAACGACTTTCTTCCGGGTACAAATGCCACTGATACTACCAGGTGTTGTCGCTGGCGGCTTGTTTGCCTTTATTTCTTCTTTTGATGAAGTCGTGGTGGTCCTGTTCGTCGGCTCGGCGGGGCAAAAAACCCTGCCATGGCAGATGTTTACGGGGTTGCGTGAACAAATCAGCCCTACCATACTTGCTGTGGCAACGGTTCTGGTGGTGTTGTCAGTATTGATGCTGACAACGCTTGAATTTTTGCGCCGACGTTCAGAGCGCTTGCGTGGCGTGTCTCCAGGCTGATTAATGTTTTAGAGTAAATTATGAGAAAGATAACGCTCGGCGTACATATCGAGGCCAGCAGAGCGGTTGGTGTGACGTCAGCCCAACTTCCACAACGTTAATTTAACGACATCTGACTAAATGACCTGTTGTCAAGCCTAGGTGCTTGCATGAATATCATGGTCGACCTTCTCCCTTAATCCCGACGCTGTCTCTATAGAAAACCCTAAGCAATTACTCGAAGAATGGGACATCTAGGCTAATTTTGGTACGATTCATAACGACAGAGGTTCTGAAACGTTTCACATTTGTATCGTCGAAAAAAAGCCGGTTTGTAAGGGCTTCGAAATCTTGCATATCTTTTGCAATTGCAATAAGTGCAAAGTCGGCGTCGCCTGTAATATAGTAACATTGTTGAATCTGGAGTTCGGCATTTATTTTTCGGCGAAATGCCTCCACTTGATCCAATCGTTCACGTTCCAGTTCAACCAGAATAAGAAACGTCATCGAATAGCCAATAGATTCAGGAGAAATAAGTGCTGTTTCCTTGATTATAAAGCCTTCAGATTTTAAGAGCTTTATTCTTCGTTGCACGGTCGCAATTGAAAGGCCGGTTTCAAAGGAAATTGTTTCAAGTTTTTCTCGTGCGTTGTGCTGTAGCAGACGCAAAATTTTCAAGTCTGCAGAGGATAAATTGGTCATTTAAAGGCCAGCTCTTTCGAAGGTTGCAGCCAAATGTAGGAATTATGGAATATTTGATTTGTCATGGCGAGTTGAAATTAATCCCAGTGCTTGTCTAATCGCAAAGTCGTCGCATAGTATTATTCAACGAGTGGGCCAAACCTTTCTTGGTTCAAACCGATGCCATGCCCTACTTGAACGACGACGAATACCTCAATGACGATTAAATATCACTATACTGTAAAATATGAAAAAATTGTTTCTATTTCTGTAGATATTTGAGGTCAGGATAACATAAAATTGGTCTAACGTGGTGTGATTATGATTCATAAAAACCCTCATTCAGGCAATCAAATAACCCGTTCATTCCGGACCGATCCGGGTCGACCACTGGCAATGTTAAGGCAGTGTCCAGTATACGAGCCGACACCACTAATCGACCAAACTGATTTGGCAAAACAGCTCAAATTCTCGAACCTGTTTATCAAAGATGAATCCAAGAGAATGCGACTTGGTAGTTTTAAAGCTCTTGGAGGTGCATTCGCGGTAGCACAGATAGTTTCAGATACCGCTGGTACGGATGATTTTCTTAGTAAAAAGCTGAAAGATACCGCTGCAAATCTGACCTTTTCTACAGCAAGCGCCGGGAACCATGGCCTATCAGTCGCGGCAGGTGCAAAATTATTTGGAACTCGGGCCGTCATATTTCTCGCCTCGGCAGTGTCAGAGGAATTTGCTGATAGAATACGGTCACTGGATGCTGAGGTTATCCGGGTTGATGGTTCGTATGAAGATAGCGTTCGTGAATCGAAATCGGTGTCCGATTCACGCAATTGGTTGCTCCTATCTGATGGATCATGGCCGGGATATACGGAACGCCCAGCTCTTATTATGGAAGGTTACACAGTCCTAGCAGAAGAATGCCGCATGTCTTTTGTTAGAAACCAGCAATGGCCAGACCATATTTTTCTGCAAGCAGGTGTCGGTGGTCTCGCTGCTTCTTTCGCAGCGCATGTGCGTGACTTTTGGGAAAAGCAACCGTTAATTACCGTTGTAGAGCCAGAGGCTGCTTCTTGTCTTTTGCAAAGCGTACGTGCGGGTAGGATGTCTGCGGGCGAGGGGCATTTATCGAATATGGGACGACTGGATTGTAAGGAAGCGTCACTAATTGCGTATGAGTCACTTCGGGTAGATGCTGATTATTTTACAACAGTTACTGATCAAGAAGCAGAAGAGGCGGTCCGAAAACTTGGTGACGCTGGAATAGAGACAACACCAAGCGGAGCGGCCTCTTTTGCCGCAATATGTGAAACCAGACTGGCTTCCGATAGCCGTAACCTGATATTGGTCACAGAGGGCCGGACGGAGGAGCGGTAGAAGGGTAGTCAGGGGCACGTCGTTGCAAATGGGAAAGGAACGATAACACAAATGCTAGTAAAACCAGATCGTGGTTTCGAATATTCAGAATTTGAAAGTCGGATGCAAAAGGCTCAATCCCGTATGTTCGAAAGGGATCTGGATGCCATATTATTGACGACGGAAGCTGAAGTTCGGTACTTCACGGGTTTTTTTACCCAATTTTGGCAAAGTCCGACGCGTCCGTGGTTTGTCCTATTGCCGCTAGACGGGAAACCAATAGCCGTCATTCCTGAAATTGGCGCCGCCGGCATGGCGGAAACATGGGTTGACTTGATCCATACGTGGCCATCTCCTCGTCCTGAAGATGACGGTATAACACTTTTGCAGAAAATCATTAACGGATTGCCCAGGAAGTTCGGAAGGGTTGGTGTCTCATTGGGTCAAGAGAGTATTTTGCGAATGCCAGCGGGAGATTTTCAGCGGCTTCTGTCTGGTCTGGGCGATATTGACATTGCGGATACGGCACTACTGATCCATCAATTGAGATATGTGAAGTCACCGAAAGAAATTGAGAAGATACATTATATTTGTGACTTAACGTCTGATGCTTTCGAGGCTCTGCCGCAGACGTTGAAAATGGGTGAAACTGAAAGGCAGAATTGCCACCGAATGCGTATCGATTTACTTGAAAGAGGAGCAGATAGCACGCCTTATCTCATTTCAGGATCAGGTCCAGGTGGCTACGACAGTATCATAATGGGACCAACAGATCGTATGCTCGAAGGCGGTGATGTATTAATCATTGATACTGGTACAACATTCGATGGCTATTTTTGTGATTTTGACCGAAATTTTGCTTTCGGTTATGCCGATGACGATGCCAAGCGTGCTTATGATACCGTTTACAGGGCGACAGATGCAGGATTCTCTGTTGCCCGTCCGGGCGCAACGACAAGTGATGTTTGGTCGGCAATGTGGGCAGTCATGGAAGCAGGGGGAGCTTTGGGTAACAGCGTCGGTCGTTTGGGCCATGGATTGGGAATGGAATTGACTGAGTGGCCTTCCAATACACCGGATGATCAGACTGTCTTGGAACCTGGTGTGGTACTGACCCTGGAACCCGGTATGGAATTTAAGCCCGGCAAACAAATGGTGCATGAGGAGAATATTGTAATCACCGAAGACGGTGCGCGTATGTTAAGCCGGCGGGCGCCTTCGGAATTACCCATTATTGGAGACTGATATGGATGTCAAATACACGTTAGAAAATATTGCGCCTGGAGGTCGCATTGGATTGCTATTGTTGGCAACAGATTTCAATAGTGAAACAGATTTAAGGCGTATTTTGCCGGCAGGTGTGGATGTTTTTACTAATCGAGTATTGAACGCAAATCCATTAACGTTAGAGAATTTGCGGGCAATGACAGACGATATTCCACGTGCCGCCAGTGGTATTCTTCCAGGCTTCGGCGTTGACGTCATGGTTTACGGATGTACCTCGGGAACTGCAGCAATTGGGCAAGAAGAACTACAACGTCGTATTCAAGGGGTCCAGCCCAACACTCCGGTTACTAACCCTATCGCCGCGGCAACAGCAGCTCTAAGCGCTTTTGATTCAAGAAAAATATCAATACTGACGCCTTATATTACTAGTGTGAATGATGCCGTTTGCAGCAGCTTTGAGCAAGAAGGCTTCGAAGTTCTAAACATAGAGGGTTTCGGTATGGAAGACGATATCGAAATGACGGGGCTGCCTTTGCGAGCCATATCGGACGCTGCTTTGCAAGTATGTGATCCGGAGGCTGATGCGTTGTTCATTTCCTGTACGGCAATCAGATCGGCTTCTGTCGTCGATTCTATCGAACAGAAATTAGGTAAACCGGTAGTGACCAGCAATCAGGCTTTGGCCTGGCATTGTTTAAGACTGATAGCTAACAGTAGCTCGGTAACTGGATTTGGCAGACTATTTGATTTGCCATTAAAAAATTGGGGAGAATAAATTGCGTAAGAATGATCAACTTGATGAATGGGATCGGGAAAACTTTTTTCATCCGTCGACCCACTTGGCACAATTCGCTCGTGGCGAGGCGCCCAACCGTATTATCACTGGCGGGCAAGGGGTCTACATAGAAGATCGAGACAACAATAAATTACTTGATGCCTTTGCGGGCCTGTATTGTGTCAACGTCGGATATGGGCGGATGGAAATTGCCGATGCCATAGCAAAGCAGGCAAAAGAACTGGCCTATTATCATTCTTATGTCGGCCATGGAACCGAAGCGTCTATTACATTGTCGAAAATGATCATGGATAGAGCGCCCGAAAATATGAGCAAGGTTTACTTCGGACTTTCCGGATCGGATGCGAACGAAACAAACATCAAACTCGTTTGGTATTACAACAACGTGCTAAAGCGTCCAGAAAAGAAAAAAATAATCTCAAGATGGCGCGGGTACCATGGCTCCGGATTGATGACCGGTTCTCTGACGGGACTTGATCTTTTTCATAAGCAGTTTGACTTGCCTCTATCTCAGGTGATCCATACAGAAGCACCTTACTATTATCGCCGTGAGGATGCGTCCATGAGCGAAGAGAATTTCTCTAAACATTGCGCGGAGGAACTCGAGGCTTTAATCCAGAAAGAGGGACCGGATACCATCGCGGCATTTATTGGGGAACCTGTTCTTGGAACAGGAGGAATTGTTCCGCCGCCCAAGGGGTATTGGCAGGCAATACAGGAAGTACTGCGTCGCCATGACATTCTCCTCATTGCTGACGAAGTTGTCACTGGATTTGGTCGACTGGGGAGTATGTTCGGATCTGAGCACTACAATATCGAGGCCGATCTCATTACCTGTGCAAAAGGGCTGACATCTGCATATGCTCCATTGTCAGCAACGATTGTCTCGAAAAAAATATGGAAAGTTCTTGAAACGGGAACAGATGAGTTTGGAGCTATCGGCCACGGGTGGACTTACTCCGCCCATCCGTTATGCGCAGCGGCAGGAGTAGCCAATCTGAAACTATTGGATGAGTTGAAACTGATTGAAAATGCTAGGACTGTTGGCGCTTATCTGAAAAATACAATGATTGACGCGCTAGCTAGCCACAAAAATGTCGGTGAAGTCCGTGGGGAAGGGTTGCTACTCGCTTTAGAGATTGTTGAAGACAGAAATAATCGTAAATCTTTTGAGCCGGGCAAAGCTGTCGGCGCCTCTGTTGCCGCAGCGTTGTTAAAGCGCGGTGTAATTGCTCGGGCGATGCCACAAGGTGATATTATCGGGTTTGCACCGCCTCTTTGCTTGTCAAAGGAAGAGGCAGAGATAATAGTGAAAACGACTGAAGCCGCAATAACCGATGTATTTCAGTAGCCAGGTTGGTATTTAGCCTGTTCGTTGCTTGAAACTTGATTTGGAAAGGTACTAATGCAGGATGTTTATCTTAATTTCAGTACAAATGAGTATACTGAAAGATTACGGAAGACTAGAGAGTCGATGCAAGCCAAAGGGATAGATGTGCTGCTGGCAACAGACCCTTCTAATATGGCGTGGCTAACAGGTTATGACGGGTGGTCTTTTTACGTACATCAATGTGTGGTTATTTCTTTAACTGAAGAACCTATCTGGTATGGCCGTTCTATGGACGCGAGTGGTGCCAAACGCACGGTCTATATGGATCATACCCAGATAATAGGTTATCCGGACGAGTACGTGCAGTCGACCGAACGCCATCCAATGGATTATCTGTCGGCACTATTGGCTGACAGGAAGTGGGGGAGCCTCCGAATAGGCGTGGAGATGGACAATTACTATTTTAGTGCCTCATGTTATGAATCATTGAAGCGCAATCTCCCAAATGCCAATTTTGTTGACGCAACCGGTTTGGTAAACTGGCAGCGGGCTATTAAATCATCCCAAGAACTGGTTTACATGGAACGCGCCGCGCGGATCGTCGAAGAAATGCACAAAACGGCCTTTGATCTAATGGCGCCTGGTGTTCGCAAAAATGATATAGCTGCAGCAATATATAAAACAGCAATTGAAGGAGCTGATGGGTATGGAGGTGATTATCCAGCAATTGTCCCTTTACTGCCGAGTGGACTTGAAGCCAGTGCGCCTCATTTGACGTGGGATGACCGGAAGCTTGTAGAGAATGAAGGAACATTTTTTGAAATCGCGGGTTGCCATCGCCGCTACCATTGTCCTTTATCGCGGACTATATTTCTCGGAAAGCCGCCCCAGGTATGGCGAGATGCCGAACAGGCTTTGCAAGAGGGCCTGTCGAAAGGGCTTGAGCTAGCGATACCGGGCAATCGAACAGAAGATATTGCCATGGGATTGTTTTCAACTCTCGCTAGATACGGCATCGAAAAGGATAGCAGATGCGGTTATGCTATCGGACTGAGTTATCCGCCCGATTGGGGCGAGCGTACAATGAGCTTGCGTCCAGGAGATCAGACAGTTTTACAGCCTGGAATGACTTTTCATTTTATGCCCGGACTGTGGTTTGATGAATGGGGTATCGAGATCACTGAAAGCATCGTTATTACTGAAACGGGATCCCGCTGCCTAGCAAATGTTCCGCGTCAACTCTTTACAAAAAACTAAAATTTTCTGTCTGGAAAGGATTGCCGATCTTGAAGAATACCAAACCTTCGCTTGTCAAGCCGACTGTTGATTTTGATATGGACGGGATTCAGCATGGCTTTTTGAAACTTCCTCATTCTAGCGATGACTCCGCTTGGGGAGCGATAATGATTCCGATTACCGTAGTTAGGAACGGCGAAGGGCCTGTTGCTTTGATTACCGGTGCAAATCACGGTGATGAATATGAAGGTCCAATTGCAATACAAAAACTTGCTCTTTCCTTGAAAAGTGAAGAAGTAATAGGAAGCGTGATTTTGGTGCCGGCTCTGAACTTTCCCGCCTTTCGGGTTGGTACGCGTACATCTCCGATAGATCAAGGCAATATGAACCGAGTATTCCCCGGGAAAGTTGATGGTACGATTACGGAGAAAATTGCCGACTATTTTCAAAGATTTATCCTGCCAAAGGCGGAATTCGTTCTGGATATCCATGCAGGCGGTAAAACCCTCGATTTCTTGCCCTTCGCAGCCGTGCATGTACTCGAGAACAAGGAGCAACAGAAAAAATGTGTTGCCGCCATGGCGGCCTTTGGCGCTCCCTATAGTATGATGATGGTTGAGATAGATAATGTGGGAATGCTGGATACAGCAGTCGAAGAAATGGGGAGTGTTTTCGTTACGACAGAACTCGGTGGCGGCGGCAGTGCAACCCGAAAAAGTGTTGAAATTGCCGAAACGGGGATACGAAACTTTCTTATATTCGCAGGCGCTTTGCGCGGAGAAATTCAAAAAAGAGAAAGTACCCTCCTGGATATGGAGAGCGACACCTGTTTCGTTATCAGTCTCTCTAACGGGCTATTGGAGTTTTGTTATGACATTGGCGAGCAGATAAAGAATGGTGACGTTATCGCCCGCGTATATAATGTCGAATCTACTGGTGTCCCGCCTATCGAATATCGGGCGGAAATGGACGGTATTCTCGCCGCTCGACATTTTCCGGGCCATATTAAGACCGGTGATTGCCTTGCAGTTCTGGCAAAGGCAATAATCTATTGAATATTGGGAAACTTTTGTATCCATTCAGGAAACGCAAACTTAAGTAATTTTGACTGCGTTGTGACATTAACTTCCAATAGACATAGGTATTTTTCAGCTACAATTTCTTAGGCAGGGGCGCATGAAGTTATCCAAAAATCTAAAGTTTCAGCGCGACATTCCTAGAGGCGAGTTCAGTTGATTAAGTGACGTTGAAGATAAAAGCTATTGTAAATCGCTGACTGGATATTGAGAAATCTTTCGGCAGATCCTTGAGACTTGAACCGTTGCATTTTCGTTGCCTTCATCGTACAGGGAGATGCGAGTTCTCAGCTCGAATGTTCGATCTCTTGTTGTCGATATGCTCAGCAATTAGACCTCTTGGACAAGCTGAATGATTCCAGGGGAGAAACGGTGACGGGAATAGAAAGATTTATATATCTAAGAAAAGTTAGTTCAATGCTCACTGCTTTTCCATAAAGTTAATGTAACAACTCCGGAAATAGCATTCAGATCAGGTGGCAGTTGCCCGAACCACGGCTCAGCATGCCCAAGAGGGTTGATCGGGATATAAAACGGCGACAACATGCAGGAGAAAGTATACTACTTGGGGAATGTTGACCGACATGTTAGCTGGAAAGGCCGGAAACTACGTCGCGGATCACTGGTATGGGCGCCAGAGGTTTGCCTGGTCTTTTTGGGTCAATTTCGTGCTGTTGCGGGTGCTGGTTTTCCTAATACAAGACTTTTTGAGCCCAGCCAAGGGCAGCGATTACAGCACACACACTATGCTGGTCTTCTCACTCATCATCTTCTTTCATGGCATATTCTTCGTCTGGCAACTGGTGGGCGTAATTCGTGCGGGTGAAGCCCATATTCGCGCTATGGGATCACTGGCAAATGTCTGGGGCGCCCAACTCGGTTCCTTAATCGCCTTTTGGTTGACTGCGACCTATGCCTTTGGTGCATGGCAAATGACATTGCCCGCTCATGATGATGCGTTCACCCAGGCACGGATCGAGGTCGAGCGAGCAAGTAAGTATAGTTTTGTTCCTTCGGCTGACGGGCTGCAGCTTGTCTTGACGGGCTCGATCGAATTGGGGATCAGCAAACAATTCGCAAGACAGCTGAAACAAAATCCAGCATTGCAAACAATCGTTCTCACCAGTCCTGGCGGAAACATATATGAAGCCCGGGGTTTATCAAAATTGATCCGTGAAAACGGGCTTGGGACACTTGTCAAGTCGCAGTGTAGTTCCGCCTGCACAACCGTTTTTATCGGTGGCATTACCCGAGAGTTAATGCCGAATGCACGATTGGGATTCCACCAATACCGGATTGACGCCACTTACAGTGTTTTCAACGCTGATACTTCTGCTGAACAAAAACGTGACCGGTTGCTCTATGCTGCGGCGGGCATACAGCTGTGGTTCCTGGAGAAGATGTTTGAAAGCCGTTCCGACGAAATGTGGTTCCCGGAAATTGATGAATTGTTAGACGCTGGCGTCGTTACTCGTATTTTTGAACAAACCCTCTCCAGATGAGACTATTTGAGGAGCCAACCACCTTCTACATCAATGGTTGTGCCGGTGACAAAACTATTCTTGATTGCGAACATGATGTCTGCCGTCACTTCGTCTGCAGTACCGGCGCACGGGATCAAGTCGTTTTGCGTCATTTTGTCGTATAACGCGACACGTTTGGCTCCTTGTATTGAAATCATGGGGGTAGCAATGGAGAGTCTGCGTAGCGAATAAAGCATTGTGGAAGCAATTATTTGCTTGGTTACAAGTTTCAACAATCCGGCTACTTCCAAAGTTTAAAAATATCAGATTTATAAAAAAGCTCTAGCTGTTCGCTAAAAAGCAGTTTTTTGTGAGAATTTAACGACAACTTTTCGACTTCCAGAGGTAGTCCAATTGATCTTTCCATATTTGGAGCGTATGGAGTTTGTCGTGGATGAATTACTTCGATCTTAAATAGGCGGGGCCGGAATTCAAACAATCCCTAGTCTTCGAACCCCATCGAAGAACAAGTACATTCTTAAATTATCATGTTTTTAAGCGATCAGTTGCCGCCACTCGGCGAGAGGGGCCTCACGACTAAATTTGAACTGCAGTCGACATATGAGGTGGCGTTCGAGATTGAAGTGGTTGTAGATTGATGAACCAGGCCACCAACGCTAACTCGGGAGAAGAATTGAAAATGAGCATTACGGTAGGCAATCACAACTGGGTTACAAATCTGCGTCTCAACAAGCCGGAAAAGCGCAACGCGTTCGATTCAAAGATGGTTGCTCAGCTCCACGAAGGGATTGCGCGGGCCATAGAAGACCCTGCCTGCCGTTGTCTACTTATTGATAGCGTGGGCGAGCATTTTTGCGCTGGCCGCGATCTGCAGGCCTTCGACAACGAACTATCCCATGAAGAACTTATCGCAGCTGATGACGTATGGGCGAATATTTTTCGTATGCTTGATGAAGGTGACTTGCCATCAGTAGCAGTGGTTCGCGGTTGTGCTTTTGCCGGCGGTTTTACACTGGCAATGGGTTGTGATTTTGTTCTCACCGACAAAACAGCGCGATTTCAGGCCTCTGAAATGCGGCACAATTTTCCTGCAGCTATTAATACTCCGGTATTGAGTAAATTGCTTGGCCCGAGATTGGCGCTGGAATTGGCTATATTGGGCGAGACAATCTCAGCTGAGCGACTATATGCCATGGGTTTGATTAATAGACTAGTCAAAGACGAGCAGGCCCTTGCGGAAGAGGTTGAATTATTTACTAACACGATCGTCGCTCGAGATAAATTGGCGGTAGGTCAAACTAAACGACTCCATCGGGCGACTCGTCAGGGGGGGCTTAGTGACGCGTTGAACATGGGTGCGTTGATCAATACTCAAGCCGCTTTAAATGGCAAGTTTGCCAGTGCGCGTAAGTCCTTGAAAAAATAAGGTTCGTCCTAAATTAACTTGACGTTATTATTTGTCAAAAACGACAAAATATTTCAGAATATAAAGTCAGTTAAAGGACCTAAATCAGTTGTCCGGATTACCTAATTGTTTTTACGATTTCCATATCTGTTTTGTTGGGAGCGGTGATGTGAAAAACTGGAAGAAATTATATGCTGGAATATACAAAAGTTCATTTGTTGTTTTTGCTGCCCTGGCTTTGATAGCATTATTTGCGCTTCCATCGAAGTTGCTTCGATCTCAAGAAATTGTAACCTTTTCATCAGATCCGATACCGGTCTCTCCGTTCAAGCTCAAAAGAGCAAAGGCCAAAGGGATAAACCTGGCTCCAGAGCCGGGGATCAAGTTGATCGGGCATCTGTTTCGTCCCGATATTGATGAACCTCAACCGGCTGTAATAATTTTGGTCAGTGGCGACGGATTGCAGCCTTCACATTTGGACTGGGCCAGACTGCTCTCTGAGTGGGGATACGTGGCTCTTGTCATAGATAGTTTTGGGTCGCGAGGTGGTAAAGATTCCAGAGATACGCCTTCAGTTGGGATGCCCGCTGATGCAATAAACGGGGCCCGCTATTTGAAATCTTTTGACTTTGTAAACGGGAAAAAAATTGGCCTGATAGGGTTTTCAATGGGAGGAAGTCGATTGTTTTCTATTCTGGGGAAATCTGGAGTAAATAAATCCAAAGATGGAATGTTCAAGACGGGCGTGGCTTTTTATCCTAACTGTAGTACTGATATGGCATTGCAAGTTCCTCTACTGGTATTTGGTGGCGATCAGGACGAATTGATGGCTTTCGGAAGTTGTAAATCAGCACTCAGAGACGCTGATAAACATGACAATGAAATAACTTTTGTTGTGTATTCTGGCGCTACTCATTTCTTTGATAATCCGAACTATCGCAAGGATGTGGTATCTGTGGAGAAAAAGTCTTCCCCTCCTATGCATTATTCAAATAATCATTACGATGCGGCCGCTCATGAAGACGCAAAAAAAAAGGTCATGGTTTTCTTGAAAACACACATTGGTCAGTAGTCAGAGCATGGTGCCCAGGGGCAGATTCAAACCACCGACGGGCGGGTAATATGTCGATTTGCTGTGTGAATTGAGTATTTGCGGCCGTAGCAAGGGAGAGTCTGCGTAACGAATAAAGCATTGTGGAAGCAATTATTTGCTAGGTTACAAGTTTCAACAACCAACCACTTCCAAAATCTAAAAATATCAGATTTCTAGAAAAGCTCTAGCTGTTCGCTAAGAAGCAGTTTTTTGCGAGAATTTAACGACAGCTTTTCGACTTCCAGAGGTAGTCCAATTGATCTTTTCGTTTCTGGAGCGTATCGAGTTGAGCTTTTATTTCGTCATCATTGTCTGCTACAATTAGAGCAGGTGGAAAAAATACCCCAATATACCCTGTGACTTGATTATGAGTTCTGCTGCTTTCTATTATCGCTTCGTTTTGTTCATACTCTTTAGCTGCTTTTTGTTGATCTACCTTAATACGAAAACAACTCATAGATTTGTCTTTATCCGTTATTCCTAGCGCAATAGCTATTTCCTCATCATTATGACTGGCATAAGCAGGTGGAAGGTCTGGTGCCCTCCTTGCGCAACCGGCCAAAATGATGAAGAAGATAAAAACCAATATAAGTTTGAAGAAATTATTGGAATGTTTCATCAGTAAACTTATCATTGAACAGGTTACTCGAATTTAATTGCTCGTCCCCTACCCTCAAGCGAGCCCCAACTCATAACAGATACCCCAGCTGAGCCGTATCTCACTTGTATAACGGCATCGGCGCCTAATAGAGCTGCTTCTTCCTGTAACTTCTTGCCGGCCATTTCAGGTGTTGGGTCGGCGTTAAATATTGTGGTTTTATTGACAACGACTTCGAGTTCTGCAAGCACGGTATATTTTCTATCTTTTATATCGCCCTCAATCAGCTCAACTGATTCGGGATTTTTTTGATTTTCACTGCTCACTGCTATTTCAACGGGTTTACCGTCTTTTGTCGCTTCCCCGGAGGACCAGGTCGCACAACCAGATAAGAAGAGCATTCCAATGGTAGCTATAATTAGTTTTTTCATTTTTTACTCGCACTTCGTTTTTTATTATCGTTGAATACTATTCAGAATAAGTTACCGATAAGTTGAAATATTTCTACAATCTCATAATCCGGTTCATGACATACAATTATAACTGGTGTTATACGCTATAAATCTTTAGTTGAATAGTGGTTAGGCCTTTTATCTTTCGTTTTCCCGCAGAAATAGTTTTGGAGAGAGTGTGCGCCGCTAACGCATAGCAATGTCATTACACTTTGTTATGTAAGAAATAAGCCATCGTCTAGGACTGCACGATCTCGAGAGGAAATCTCAAAATAAACGAGAACGTCGAAATGTATTGGGAAGTAGGCAGTACAAACGCCTACTTTGCTTTTCATCTGATTAAACCAATCCTTGAAAGGACGGGCGCTAAACTGATCATTCATCCGTTTAATTTAGGGGATGTTTTCAGCGCGAATAATTATGTGCTCATGGATGGACCGACTTGCTTCCGGAGCACTAGAATTGTAATTATATCAATTGCACTCAATAGAGGATTAAAATGAGATTACTAATTCCTTTTTTTACAGCCGTCTTCTTCTCCGCTTTTTTCCCAATTAGTGGAAACGCATATACAGTCAAATTGATGGCGGATAATTGTAATTTTAAAACCCCAATAACCTATTACGCGAAAAATGGAAAATGCTATGATTACTTGTTTGGCGTAGTAGATACATATGATGCGATAGGTATTGCACACCCGATTGTTAATAAAGGAGTTTGCATACCTGAAGACATTACGACCATTGAACTTCTTAGTTCTATTTGGACTTACTTTGGCGAGCATCCCGAACTCAATAGTGAGCCCGCGGCCTCTGCCACTCTAACTGCCATCAGCGAACAGTTTGCGTGCAATTAGAATAGCGACAAAATTCCGCTTGTTTATTTAAGTGGACTGTCACCGTCTAGTATCTGGGTAAGGATGCAAGCACTCCAATGCCAGCATGACCTACTCGAGAAATAGGGAACAGTTTAATCTGGATAAATAAGTTACACCTTTGGCCCTTTGCGAGGAGAAGCGAGGTGCAAATGAAAAAATGGTGCCCAGGGGCGGATTCGAGCCACCGACACGCGGATACAAAGGTCGCTTTTCGCATACGAATTTGATCAGCTGCCTTTATTTAGTTCTCTGTTATTATCACCGATCTTCGGCTCGATGTGATGATTAAAGTGGCCTTTGTAAGATCGAAGCGTTGCTCGTTCCAGACCATTTAGACGACACCGCTTTAACCAGAGTTCAGTCAGCTGTCGACAAAACCTCTAGCTATAAGTAAACCCGAAATACATATTTATATTTCGCTTTCTCAAACTTTTAGAAATTTCTAGACAACTTATCCATTTATTTGCCGTTTCGTATTTCCCAATGAAAATGTTGTTTTAATTGAATTAAATCTGACAAGTTGGTGAGTTTGTAATAGTATATTATGTATAGATTATATTCATATTTCTCACACTGGGGGTTTGAAATCCATGCATGTAGATTTAGCACTCTCTTCATCACGTTTGCCTGATCGGCGCCTTCAGGATATGACCCGCGACATATGCGAGCAGCTTAATCATGAACAGGATATGGCGGCCGAAATCCCGACCGCACCGGGAGAATCCGGCTCTAAAGGCGACATGGCGATACTGGGCACCTTGGCCTTGACCTTTATGAGCAGTGGTGCGGCCGTCGCCTTGTTTGAAGTGGCCAAGGCCTATTTTGAGCGAGACAAGAGCTTGGTCCTCAAAATGAAAAATGAGCAGGGCCAGGAGTTTGAGGTAACAGCGGACAATCTGTCCGCTGGGCAAATCGACGAAACCCTCAAAATGGCCAAGCAGTTTATTCACTAGGAGGGCATAGAAAAGGCCTGGACACATGAGCGGAAAAAGACACGCCATTCTAGTTGCCGCCAGTGACTTTCCCGAAGATGACTCACTGACCAACCTACGTTGTCCCCTGCAGGATGTGGAAACGTTGGGCGAAGCCCTCGGCGCTGATAATCATGGGGGATTTGAACATGTTCATATACTCAAGAACGAACCCCATTATGAAATTCTCAAAAAAGTAAACCGAGTGATCAAAGCGGCGGACCGGGAAGATATGGTAGTGTTCTTCTATTCAGGGCATGGCAAGCTCGATGAAGCTGGACGGCTGTATTTGGCGACGACCAATACGTCGGTTGATGTGTTGGAGGCAACATCGGTGCCAGTGTCGCAGATCAAGGATTATTTCGATGTCTCGGCAGCGAACCAGTTGGCAATCATCCTTGACTGCTGCTATAGCGGCGCCATTGAAAAATCCTTCACCAAGGGAACGGTCGATGAACAGCTCAACCTGATGTCCGGCGGCAAGGGCACTTATGTGCTGACCGCCTCCACTGGCTTGCAGACAGCGAAGGAAAACGAGGGAGACGATCTCAGCGTTTTCACCAAGCATTTGGTCAACGGAATCCTCAGCGGCGATGCTGATACAGATCAAAACGGAGTCATTACCCTCAACGAATTGTATAGATATACGTTTAAGGAGGTGCAGAAGGACAGTCACCAGAAGCCAATGAAGTGGGATCTCAATGTAGAGGGAGAGCTGATTATCGCCCGCAGCGGCAAGAGCCACTGGAAAAAACGCCGGGATGTCGTACAGGAGAAACTGTTGGCCATGGGCGCGGCGCGAACTTTGCCCAATTCAATTCTAACGGCGGCGCTTTCACTGTCAGAAAAAGCACCGGGAGAAATTAAATCCCACGAAAAGAAACACTATGCCTTGCTTGCCCGCTTTGCCGACGAAGACATGCGCTCGGGTGGGTTTACCGAAGCGTGGCTGGCCGTAAAACAGTCGCCAGAACCACAGATAAATACATCGGAACTAGAATGGTCTACCAAACCTGCGTTGAAGCCTGCCCCTCAGGAAACAACTACTACTGCAGCGGAGAAGCAGCCGGCTCAAGTGTCACTGGAGGCGAATAAAAAGCACGAAAAGAAGGAAAATCTAATTTGCTTTGCCGTCGCTATCGCTGGTTTTTTTATCATATTTCTGTTTTACAACGAGGCAACTTATGGATCCGAGGACATAGAAGCTATCGTCGTAGCTATGTTTTTGGGAGTATGCGTCGCTGGCGCCGGATTATTTTTCACTTATCGAAAACGCAAATCTCGACTGCCCTTCACTGCCAAAATTCAGTATTGGGGATGGGGCATTCTCTACGTAATGAGTTTTGTCGTTATGATTGATGAATTGCCATAGTAACTTCCTTTTGTTACATGACCTCGTAGGTTCCTATCTTAGTTCACAATTTTTGATGCATTCTCTATAATTGGAGTGACAAATAATTTTTGCACTATTGCGAACAGCGCAGGAATTAGAATAGTGATAGCTATTATCATGCCGATGCTCGTTGTAAAAGGCCAATTTGGGATTGCGCATATTCTATTGTGAATGTCAGAAAGTGAGGCTGTTTGCTGGAATTGGGTATTCGTTCCCTGTTTGTCTGTCGTCATGCAATTGGAACACAGAGCGGTCTGATCTAAGGGAGGATCTGGTTCATCAAATTCAAGATATTATGCGATACATTTGCGGTATGATCTTCCCGACAAACAGTTCACAGATTATTCCGATCACATAGGTTACACAATGAGCGCTTTGCGAAGGAGAGTGAAGTGTCGTGGAAGGAATGTTACCCATGTCTTAGGTGCAATATGTAACCTATGCCTCCGGGTCGGACAAAGAAAAAAGTGGTGCCCAGGGGCGGTAGCGAACCACCGACAGGCTGATGGCGCGTCAGTATGCTGTATGGCTGTGGTAATTGTGGCCAAATGAATTGAAGTTTGCTGAGGGCCACCAGCGGACGTTAGCTGCGCACAGAAAATATATTCTTGCTCTATATTTTGCATGTTTTTTTGTTTGCTTAAAAACCTGAATATTCAAAGTCATCCAAGATCTTTAGGCATAAATATCTTATCTATCCAGTCGATAAAATGTCTGACATTAGGTTTTTTGTACTTCGCATTTGAACATACCATGCAGTAAGAGTGCCCCAACGGGATCGATTGCTGGAAAGGTACGACCAATTGACCCGATAAAATTTCCTTCATCGTCAATAATTTCTGTCCCAAAATGAATCCGGCGTTCGCCAATGCCAGATCGACTGCCAAAGCGGACATGTCAACCCGATGGCCGCGACCTGGAATTGGTATATGTTCAGACCCAACGCTGGAAAACCAGTCAGCCCATGTCGGATGAGCTGCAAAACTTGGTGGCCAGTTCACATGGATAAGAAGATCGTCCTCAAGCGAAAGCGGATTTTTATCGTCAATGGAATGCTGTTCAAGAAACAGAGGAGTGCACATGGGTTGCACCGTATCCTGGTAAAAGGCTTGTGTTCTAAAATCCGTGTATAGATGGCTGCCATAGCTAATCCGCACATCAATGTTATGGCGCTCAAAATCGACGGGATCATTTTCAACACGAATATCCAGATATGTTGCAGGCTCAAGAGCGAAGTAATCCTGCAGGACTCGATTCAGCCATCGGTTGGCTAACGATGGTATAACGCTTATGACAAGCCGAGTACGGACTTCACCTTCGTACATTCGCGCTGTCATCTTCTCCAGCTGTTCCAGAGCTTCAGCACTCTCAGTGAATATTTTGATCCCATCATCGGTCAGGGATAATGAGTTGTTATATCGGCTGAACAGCAATTTTCCAAAAAACCGTTCCAGATTTTTAACCTGCTGACTGATTGCGGCGGGTGTTACGCCGAGTTCCTGCGCAGCTGATATATATCCACCGTATCGAGCGGCTGCTTCGAAGGCGCGAAGGGCATTAAGAGGAGGGAGCTTGCGGCTCATAAAATTTAATTCTCAACAAGTTGACTTAGATTTTCTTGGTTAGAATAAGATTATTTAGCATTGAGGGAAAGATAAATTGTGAGTAATAAGCCAGAGAAGCGAACTAATTCAAGGAAGATTACGATGCACCAACTATTGAATTTAGATCAGTATCCGATTGACAAACTGGATTCAATCCAAGGTCAGGCCCTTGTCGAAACTTGCAAGGAGAAGCTGCAGAAGAACGGTATTTTCAGTCTAGAAGGCTTTTTGAGGCCTGAAGCTGTGGCTGAATGTGTTGCTGAAATTCATCCGCTAACCGAAAATGAGTCATTTACTCACAAGCGTAAACACAACATCTATTTTCGTGACGAACTGCCAGGCATCGCGGCCGGCCATCCGGCGCTCAAAATTTTTGAAACCATCAATCATACGGTTTGTGCAGATCAGATGTCGAATAGTCTGGTATGCCGTTTATATGAATGGCAACCCTTTATCGACTTCCTTGCAGCCGTTATGGGCAAGACCAACCTATACCGAATGGCGGATCCTCTCGCCCGGGTGAATGTTATGGCCTATCGCGATGGTGAAGCCCTAAACTGGCATTTCGATCGCGCTGAATTTACCACGACTGTGGTGTTGCAATCACCCAATGCAGGTGGGGCCTTTCAGTATCGCAGCGATCTGCGGACAGATGAAAACCCAAATTACGATGGTGTGGCCGATCTGTTGAAAGGTGATGACTCTGATGTGGAAACTCTGACCATAGATGCGGGAACATTGAACGTCTTCAAGGGAAAATATACGGCCCACCGAGTAACTCCGGTGGAAGGCGCAGCAGAACGAATTGTGACTGTTTTTTCTTATTATGATGAGCCTGACGTTGTCTTCAGTTCAACGGAGCAAATTGGATTCTATGGCCGATCCGCATGAATTACTTCCCCCCAATTGACTGTAAACGCACTTTCCTTAATGCCGAAGGCGCGGATAAACCGCTCAAAAGCCCGGTACCCCATGAAACGCTGGTCAAGGCCCGCGGTTACAGGTTGTCACGTATTCGCAAACTACTGGCAGAAAGCGACTGCGCAGCGATTCTACTCTATGATCCGGTGAATATTCGATATGCGTTTGACTGCTCAAACATGCAGGTGTGGACGGCACATAACCCGGTCCGGTACGCCTTGATATTCGCAGAGGGCCCCGGCATCCTGTTTGAGTTCAAATCCTGCGAACACTTGTCAAAGGGGCTCGAAACCATAGATGAAATTCGCATTGCAACAGGCTGGATGTATATGGGGGCCGGTGATCGGGTTTCGGAATTTGTAGGAAAATGGGCGGATGAAATCGCCGACCTTATGCGGGAATACGGCGGTGGAAATCGACGCTTGGCGGTTGACCGTATGGAACCCGAAGGAATAATGGCGCTCCATGATAGGAACTTGAAAATTGTCGAAGGGGGCCAAATCACTGAACACGCCAGGGCTATCAAATCAAAAGAAGAGATCGAATTGATGCGCTGGACCATCCGCGTCTGTGAAGCTGGTATGGCTCGCATTTATGAACATTCAATTCCTGGCGTGACAGAACAAGAGCTATGGGCACATCTGCATTTCGAGAACGCTCGATCTGGGGGGGATTGGCTGGAAACGAAGTTATTGACTTGCGGGCCGAACACCAATCCCTGGTATAGAGAATGTTCTGATCGTCCCTGTCAGGAAGGTGAAATGATCTCATTTGATACAGACATGATCGGCCCTTATGGTTATTGCGCCGATCTTTCTCGCGCCTGGACCTGCGGATATACGCCAATGACGGACAAACAAAATAAAATTTATTCAGCTGCAATTGACCAGATCAATCATAATTTGGAAATTATAAAAAACGGTGTGAGTTTTACGGAATTCAATGACAAATCCTGGAAAATTCCAGATCGTTACCAGCCCTACCGTTATTCGCTGGCGGCCCATGGCGTTGGCATGGCGGATGAATGGCCAATTATTTTATTACACCCTGATTTTGCGAACAATCATGGCGGCCGTTTCGAGACTGACATGGTTATCTGTGTCGAAAGCCTGATTGCTGAGAAAGGCTCGGAAAGTGTCAAGCTGGAGACCCAGGTCCTGGTTACTGAAAATGGCGTGGAAAGGCTTGATAGTTTCCCTTGGGGTTAATTTCAAACAACTATTTTGTAAGAATTATTTTGAAAGACGAGTATGATTTCCAATCCGCTAGTTCTTAACGGACATAATCTCACTCCAGATTTACTCATTCTAGCTGCAAAGTCCAATCGTCCTGTTGCACTTTCAGATGAAGCGTGGAACAAGATATCTGCTTCACGCAGTATCGTTGACAACATCGTCAAAAGCGGGCAAGCGGCCTATGGTGTGACCACTGGAGTCGGATCGCAAAAAGACTTCGAGGTGTCCAGCGAGGCGGTCACTAACTACAACTTACTTCTTATCAAAGCTCATGCGACCAGGGTGCCTGGTCCGGTTCTGAAACCTGAAACGGTGCGTGGGGCGTTGATTTATATGGCAAACGCCTTTGCAAGCGGACTTTCTGGCGTCTCAAAGGATCTTGTTCAATTAATTCTAAACAGGATCAACACATGCGACATGCCGGAAATCGACGCCAGCGGTTCTGTCGGAGCTTCGGATTTGGTGCCACTTGCTCAGATTGCGTATTGGCTCTTGTCTTCGGATGAAGCAAAAGAGATCGGTTTGCCAAGGGCAAAAGAAGCCTTGTCATTGATCAATTCCAATGCTGTATCGCTGACATTCGGCGCCGAACAATTGGTCGAAACGGAGCGGTTACTTTCTGCGGCTGATCAAATTGCTGCAGTTTCTCTTGAAGGGTTTCGGGGGAATCCGTGGGCAGTATCGCAACAGATAAATGCTGCGCATCGACGAATAGGCCAGGCGAAATCTGCTTTGACGATGCGAAAGGTGCTTCTTGAGTCAGCATTGTGGCAATTTGGCGAACCTCGGTTCCTGCAAGACCCCCTTAGCTTTCGGTGTGCGAGCCAGATTCATGGTGCAGCATGGGATGCATATGCGCGGGCACTGGATGTCTGGACCGCAGAATTAAATACAGTTCACGATAATCCGATCATTAACGTGGAAACACATGAAGCGATCAGTCATGGCAACATGGATACCACAGGCATGACTTTGGCGATTGATAGTCTTCGTCAAGCTTTGGCGAAGGTGTGTGATTTGTCAGGCGAACGATTACATAAACAACAGTGGCCTGTATTTTCAGGCCTTCCAACAGGTTTATCGGAAGAAGGATCTGCCATTGGCGGTGTGCAATTCTTGAATCTCGGTCATATAGCTGCATCCTTAATTGCTTCGGCCAAGATTTGGGCGGCTCCCCATCTTTTAATCTCTGTGGGGCAGGTGGCCGATGGTGTTGAGGATACTGCAGGATATGCGTTACATTCGGTTCATGACCTTAGCCGCGTGACAGATTCCGCGTGGAAGATCGTAAGCGTTGAGTTGATTATTTCGATCTGGGCAATCCTGCGAAGACGCATTGACAAACAAACTCTGGGCAAAGGTGTCCGACACGTTGTTGATCGTCTGCAACCGATGCTACCGATTCATACAGAAGGTGAAGAAATTTTCCAGATTGAGCCATTTGTGGATTTGCTGCGCAGCTGCGAAATACTAGACAATTTCAATTCTGAGTTTAGCATGGAACCATAAGAATTTAATTAATCAACAAACAGAACTTTAACACCCACTGTTGGTTGTGATCCCAACCGGTCGCTGCTACACATTGGTTAATTCTGTCTGCTGGCTTATCAAATTGCAACTGCTAGAAAGAAATTGTGCCCAGGGGCGAATTCGAACCACCGACACACGGATTTTCAGTCCGCGTTGATATATTAACGATGATAGAAACTATGACTGAGTAATTACTAATTTAAAAGAAGATGAAAACGCGTTGAAAGACCCAGTATGCTGCAAGGCTGCCGATAGTGTACGGTCCTAGCGACCAAATCCACGCCGGATGTGCTAGGCTGAAGCGTAGCATGATCTGTCTTGCGAGTACGATACATAACAGCACAGAGGCAACGAAAAACAACTGGCCGATTTCGACACCAATGTTGAAAAAAAACAGTGCCAACGGGATCGACGATTGCGGCAATCCAATTTCAGCTAATGCTCCCGCGAACCCGAAACCGTGCAGCAGGCCGAATGTAAAGGCGACGGCCCATGGATATTTTTCCGTCAGGCCCGGACGTCCTCGTCGACCGCGAATTATTTCGGAAGCGACGAACATGATACTCAAGGCGATGACCGCCTCGACTGGTGGAATAGCTATGTTGACGAAGCCGAGTGTCGCTCCGGCGAGCGTCAGGCTGTGTGCAATGGTGAAAGCGGTAACGGTCACGACAATCCGCCTTGTACCTTTTACTAACATGAGTAGGGCCAGCACAAACAAGAGATGATCAATCCCGAACAAGATGTGTTCGACGCCAAGTAAGCTATATGTACGTGCAACCTCAAGTGCGTTTGGCTGCGAGGGCACAATAAAAAAGGGATTAGTAGGGGTTAGGCGACGAGCTTCATTGGCTCCGTTGGCGAAGTCAAACCGGACGAGAACGTCCGTTGAAGTTTGATCGAGCCCATCAATAAGCACTACGCCCCCTTCAAGCCCATTCGTGCAGTTGGAGGTCCACCGCGCAACATATGCTGTGCCGTCCCATATTGATTGGCTTGATGACCTTTGATCGCAATTCTCCGGTAGCACGGCGGAAATTTTCATTGGGCGCGATCCGATCGCCGGCGTCTTCCACATGACAGCATATGTCTCGCCCTCGATCAGACGAATTTCAAGATACCCAGGCTGCAGAGCATGAGAATAAGATACAGAGGCTATCCCAACAGTGTAGGCGAACACCATTATCATTAGGAAAATACATCGGTCCTTATCAAGCATTACGGCTTGTCCGCCGCTTCGGTCTCGCGCCGTTGTATCTCAATCGTATAGTTTGTTCGACGACCGGCGTAGTCCAGCTCACCGACTTTCTGAGCCTTCCTTTCTCGCCAATTTCTCAACACAATATCACGTATCTCAATCAAAGGCGGTGTTCGAGGAGGCAGTTTGTCAAGAACGCGAACAATATGTACGCCGTAGGCGGAGGTGATAGGTCCAGTCCACTCGCCGGGCACCAAGTCCGTTGTCAGGTCAAAAAAACCTTTGCCGAAAACGCCGTCAACTGCGCTCTCGACGGATAGTCCAAGCTGCGCGGGCAAGAGGGAGGTTTCCCCCAATTCCGACAGATCGGCTGATGACCCCGACTGGAGCGCCTTCAGTGCTCGGTCGACCATTTGTGGTTTTGGAGCGGCTCCGAGGAATATTTGTTCCAGTGCCAACCGTGGTTGGCGTCCATAGGCTTGCTTGTTTTCATCGAAGTATGTCTCAAGTTCGCCGGCGGCCGGTACTAAAAGATTGGTGCTGGTGTCAATAAGAAACTCCATCTTCTGGCGCATGCGCCGCCGCACTATGGTGTCATTTTGATCCAGACCCAGCGCCTGCGCCTCGCGATAATAAACCTCCTCACGAATATCTTCTTCTATCAAATGGTTAATTTCGTCTTGCGTCGGCATTCGTTTCCAGACTGAACTAAATCCGGCAGCTAGCTGATCGATCCGCTCGGGTGAAATGTAGATTACATCGGCGGGTTGCTCGCGGCTGTCATCGACGGCCGCAAACAATGCAAAGAACAAGCCACCAATTACGGCGAAATGAAGCATCGGTTCCCGAAGAAACCGGTGAAATAGAGATTGAGTCAAACTTGCTTCCTATATCAAGACGCGGGGTTATACCAAATAGGTGACGTGTAAGCCCGCTCCTGTGTTGAGGTTGGCGCTCCTTCTGGTAGTTCGATGCCATATCGGAAGGCATCATACGTGCTCCACCGTGGCGTCGGAATCTCGATTACTCTTGCATAATAGAAGGCTTTCTTTGCAGGATCGAAATCCGGATCCGTCCAGACCGTCATCAATTCCGCAGCGCCAATGGTATTGGTCCAGTTGGCATTTGGCACATCAACCGTGTTGCCAACCGCAGGTACTTTACCATTTGCATCTGGTTTTCTGTCACCTGACCAGGATACGTCATAGACCTTCTCCTTCGTCGTGCCATCAGCATCGAGCCAGCCCTTGATTATTTGAATACGGTCAAGATTGGCGCCAATCGGGTCGCGCAGGGCAAATACCATGAAATTTGGCGCTTTTGCGCCTTCGGGCATGACACGTAAATCACCGCCCATCGGGGTGCCTTTTTCATAGCCGATAACTGCCGGTATCCGAGAGTTCATGTCTTGTTGGGTATAGTCCCAACCGCCGAACAAGCGAACTGACATGCGCGGGCCTGTTGTGCCATATACCTCTTTGCGCTGGATTGCATCAAAAATGGCTTCACGTGTATTTTCGGTTGCCCAAACGGCACCCAACCCTGACGCAACCATTTGCCATCCGATGATCGAACCGGCGTCAGTTTCCATAAAGGGATGAGACATCCGTGTCGCATTGGGCTCATAACCTGTATGCTTGCCGAAAAAATTGTCCTCTTCGGCTGTCGCCAGGGAAGTATGGCTGTCTGTCGCCCCTACAACGCCGAATTTGTAGGGGTTAGTGCCCAGGCGAGACTCAATTACCAGCCCGCGTTTCAGAGCCTCCCGAGCATATTCGCCGGCAAGCATTTCGTTGGTTTTAGCCACGGAAACGTCGAGGTTTCCAATATCCCAGTTTTCATAATCGGCAAACTCGTCATCTGGCGAAAGAAAGGGGTGCGCCTCACCATCACCCTTGATTTGCGTAATCTCGTAAACTGGTTCCCACTTCGCGCGCTCGGTGACGTAGGTCTCGTCAAACTCGGTCCCATTCCATTGCGCTTCAAGGGGAAACATGATCCCGTTCGATAAATTACCATTATGCGCGATTGCCAATATTTCGCCGCCGGTTTTTTCTTCATAATTGGCCATATATTTCCACAGATCGCGCGGGTCTGGGCTGCCTTGCGGAGCTGTCATTGTGAACGGTACCACTTGCCGTGCCCTGACAGGCCCATCCCGCATCATAACGACCCGATGCATGTTGTTACCTTCAATCAAGGAGGTCCATTCAAATCCAATCAACGCTGTAAAATGCCCAGGATCGTTAAACGCCTCGGCATCAGCAATGACCTCTTCCCAAAGGTTCTTGTAAATCTTTGCACCCGGTGAATACATGGCAAACATTTCCGGGTCCATTTTGTCATTTGAGAAGGTTTGAATCAGATCGATTGCGGCCTTGACGCCGGCTTCGCCCCCTTCTGTCATTCCCTTGTTCCAGCGCGCCGCCTGCTCATAGGCCATGAGCTGCGCCTTGCCGGCGGCAATATCGCCCACCAAGCCCATTCCGTCGGAATGGTCCGCAATCATCAACCAGTCCAGCGGACGCGACAGCCGTAACGCCTGCCCTGTGGACGATACCACTTCTTCACCGCGGGCAAGCCGGTATGCCTCTTCAGGAGGTAGTCGATTGCCGAACAGTCCCGCGTCCATCGACAGCGAGGTGTGAAGATGTGAATCTCCCCACAGCGGCCGCTCTGGAAAATTGCGTTTAGCATAAGGTGAATAGGATTTGCCGGTATAGGCTTTTGCCAGAAGGTCCGGACTTGGTGTGCCGGTATCGTTTGCGGTGGCCGATGAAGTAAACGCTAGTGCAACGATTGTGGTTAGTGGCAAAAACATTTTCATGGCTTCGTTCCTCCTGATTATTTTTAGCTTACATAACGCTTTCAATTAATGGTCTAAAACTGCGAATCCAAAAAATCGCGGATCTAAAAACCTATGTCAAAACTTTGAATGGTAGATTCCGTTATATGGAGCCTAACAGGTAGTATTGTATTTCTACAAGTAAATATGATTACTTTGTTCGGTTGGTTTGTGAAGATGGCTGGCAATTGAATATGCTGGGGCCAATTTCTTGCAGCCAGATTTTCGGCTTCTTTTTAATTCAAAAAATAAACTCGTTTTTTGCTTGAGCGGATTTACGTAAGCAGCCTTCAAAATGGAGTGCCCATGGGCGGTTTCGAACCACCGACATGCGGATTTTCAGTCCGCGTGGGTTACTGAAAATCGCTATTAAGGTTCAGGACAGTAGGTACTGCTAATATCACAATGTTTTACTCTATTTTCGTTTTGATAATTTGCTTGTATTGCCCCGTAGTAAGAACGAAATAGGTCTAGATCAATTTTTTGGGAATGAGAGCTGACGTAGTTCTAAATTGACACGTTGCTTAACGAGTACATATTGGAAATCGAATTTATCGTCAGACCCTAAGGAGATGAATCAAATTAGTTTTAGAAGCCGCTTGCATTTCACGAAGTCTTGCTGCAAGTCCTTCTCGCTTATTGGGTATCCATGGAGCTTGGCTCTGGTGTCTTGCCTTTAGTAGGAGCAGGTCTCGGGTCCAATCCTTATAGTTTGATCCACAACGCCAAAATAAAAGAATGACTCAATTTCAATGGATTAGACTATATTTTCGTCTAAAACCGTCCGTTTTCGTCTGATTTTTTGAGTATTTCCAAATCTTATACTTTTTGTACTCTAAGTTCCTGACTATTGAATCTTAGTGTCTAACTATCTCTTCAGCCCATGCCAGATGATTTCCATGAGTTTATAGCGCCTATTCTTCCTCGGAGCTATAAGCTTGCTCGCAGCAAGATCTCTCCGACGACTAGTAATGGTTTCTCAAGCAGCGCCTAAGTAGTGAAAGACGCAACTACCTCTGATTCCTCAGAGTCACTTATTGTCAGAACCTATTCCGAATGCTAGTAGGATTATCGGTACTATTGAATTGAAAGGGATGAAATGGTGTCACAAACGGATCACCGATACACGAGTATAATCAGGAGATATTATGAAGGTTGTTCTATGGCAAACTTCGATCTGATGATGTCCACGTTTGATCCAGATGTGGTGCATTATTTTGTAGATCATGGTCCGGTCCATGGCGCAGCATCGCTAGCGAACTATTGGTTCAAGGTCGGTCCGAAAACAAAAGCTTCATGGGTTCTGGACCATATTATTATTCAAGAACCAGAGGCGGTAATTGAATGGAGTATGCCTTGGACACCGCCGCTTGATCAGAAGCGCCAGGTATTACGAGGGACGGAGTGGTACAAATTCAAAGACGACAAGATCACGGAAATTAGGAGCTATCATAATAACCAGTACTTACAAGATCCGAAGAACCGTGAGCTTTGGGATTTTCCCTATGAAGACCGCGGCTATTTCTCCCAAGATATAAAGTAACACTCAAAACGCTACTCCGAGAGGATTTCAATAGAAATTCAAAGAGCCGTTGAGCGATTGATTAGAACAAAATTTGCTCAAAACGTGTATTTTTTGAATATACCAAATTAACGAATTAGATGTATCTCTTACTTAATTTTGATCATTGGAAGCCTGAGGCGAAAACCCTTCTGGCTTAATTACTGGCGTATTCAGTTCGCCTGTATCCGTTCCTCTCGGTCCAGCCCCATGGGGCGAAATGAGAGGCAGTAAATATACGAATTTGGCTGACTTTAATATTCTATAATCAAGGACGAATTTTATGAACCGCAGAAATTTTGCTCATTTGGTATTCCTGTTATTCATCAGTTCCGCGACTGTATCCTGCTCGGCGTCTACCAATGAGAAAATTGATGCGACGGCGAACGAGACCGTTGATTGGGTTAGCCAGCAGTTTTCCGATGCCGGTGATTGGATAGGCCAACAATATTCCGACTTACTCAATGACGACGATCAGGATAAACTGACCGCTTCCACGAAACAGGCGGCTGCGACAGGTAAAGATCAAGTCTGGACGAGTGACGATGGAGATGTCAAAGCCAGTATCAAGGTTATTAAAACCGAAAGTGAAAAAGGCATTGTTTCCGTCAAGGTGCCAAGCGGTAGAGTAGAGAAAATTCCGCCCTTGGAAATGATCGGCGCGCCATACCGGGTTCTAAAAAACGCCAATGTACGAAGCGGACCAGGGACAGATTTTGTAATCGTTGATAAAGTCAGTCAAGATGCTGCCGTGGTGGTTATCGGCAAGGTGCAAAATAAATCTTGGTATCTCGTTGGTGACGGCGATGTCGCAAATGGGTTCGTCTTTGAAAAATTACTAGCCACTATTCCAGATAGCGAAAATAAAAAACTGAGCGTTGCTAAACTAGGCAACAATTCCAGTATTGTTCAGGAAGAACAAGTCGAGACAGTATGGCTATGCAGGACAATTCAACAAACTATTATCTTAGCTGATGGGTCCATACAGGTAGAAGAAGTAAGAGCCTGCCAGGGCCCAGACGGTTGGGAGATAAAGTAGAGCGGGCTACACAGTTACAGACATAAACTTACTTATCTTAAAAGTTCTGAAAAGTGCCATAAACCGACCATTTACGTATACAAAAACCAAGTCATTGTATGGCAAATTTAAACTGCACGGCTCTGACTTAGCCTGTCGATCTTGATGCTTTAGGGAAAAAGTGGTGCCCAGGGGCGGATTCGAACCACCGACAGGCTGAACGTGCGCCAGCATGCTGGGTGATTGTAGTACTTGTGGCCGCAGTGGTGCAGAGTCCGCTTAGTGCCAAGAGGAGACATTCCCAGCAATGTTTGTCGACTTACACTCGCCGCCTAAAACCGGGTATCCACATGGTTGTGGCGTATTCTTGTCAGGTATTGCTCCTAGCCGTTGGACTCCTTAACAAATTTGATGGCGTCTCCTAATGAAGCTATTTGAGCAATCTGAGAAGCAGAAAGCATAATCTCGAACTGAAGCTCTATTTCTTCGATAAGGGTCATATGAGCAAGAGAATCCCAACCTTCCGTATTGAACGGTGTTGAGTCTGGAGATAATTGCTCTCTAGGGACACCAAAGCAAAATGCAGCAATGGACAGGACGTCTTTTCCCGGAATATCTGTCTTTTTTTCCAGCTCAGACGACGCGAGCTCTTTCATTTTAACTTTACCAGACGGAGTTCTTGGTAAAATTTTTAATATACGAAATTCACTCGGTGTACGTTCAGTCGATAGATTTTTTCGACAAAAGGCTGCCGCATCTGCGGGCGTAATTTTTTTTCCGGGTTTCGGTACAAGTGCGGCAACTAGACGCTGGTTACGAGTGGCGTCAGCCACACCAAATACAACAGCCTCAACTATATCTGGCATATTATTTAGGACATTTGTTACGGCTTCTGGATAAATAGTAACTCCAGCCATGACAATTGCTGTTTTTTTTCGGCCTACGAATTGGAAAAGGCCGTTTTCTATTTGTCGGGCGTAATCGCCTGTTAGGAATTTTCCATCTTTCAGAACCTGATCCGTGTGTACTATGTCGTTGAAATACCCCTTCATAACAGTTGGCCCTGAAATAGCCAGTTCTCCTACTTCGCCCTGAGCAACGGAAAAACCCTTTGCATCTAAGATTTGTACATTACACCCTACGGGCCTTCCAAGTGTGCCGATTTGGCGCGTCGCGTTATCTGGTCCGGCAAATAGAGCATCGCAGACAATCTCGCTAAGGCCGTAGGCATTAACCACAGGAACGTTAAAAGTTTGCTCAAATCGTGTCCAAAGCTTTTCAGTCAGCACATCTGCGCTTGAAAGTACAAATTTGAAATTAGGCTCTTGAAAGGCATCAGCATTTATTTGACCAACGCGCTCTACTATGTTCAGCATTGCCGGGACAGAAATGAAATGCGTAATCTTCTGTTCTGTTATAGAGGCCAAAATTTTTGAGACATTTTGAACTGAAAAAGGAATAGACCGATGGATAGACCCGCCAAACCATAATGCAGAAAGAGGGCCTCTGATGATGCCATCTACATGATGAAGAGGCAGCAGGTTAAGTAATTTAATGTCGGAACCAAATCCATAGGCCTCGGAAAAAATATCCAATTGCGCGACTAAATTTGCATGTGTTAATTCAACTGCTTTTGGCAATGATGTAGTTCCAGATGTGAATACTAACATTGCGATTTCAGGTGGGTTGACGATTGTTTGTCGTTCTGGATTTGCCGGGGTATTGATGAGCTCAGAAACCGTGTAGCCGCCCTCCGATGCAACGGTTTTTACGTCTGTATCAATCTGAATCCTTCTTGAAATCGGAAAGCTCTCTAGCGTTGTTAAGTTTGATAATATTTCTGCATCCGCAAATATGAGAGCGGGCTCACATACTTTTAAACAATCTTCAAATTCACTTCCCTTTACGTCACCGTCGCCAATGACAGGTGTAAATCCCGATCGAAGCAATGATAGAAAAAGAACGATGATGGCTCGGTCATTCTTTGAAAAGATTGCGACTATATCGCCGATCGATAGGCCTAAATTCTGAAAAGCAGTATCGAGACTATTCATCTCGCGTAATAAATCCGCGTAGGTCACTATGCCTTCCGACAAGTCGGCAAATACCTGGTCCCCTCCAGCTTCGATAATCCGCTCTATCCGGCTACAAAAATTGAAGAATGATGCATCAGTCGGTGATTTAATTGAATCGGGCAATATCCTTCCCCTTTTTATTTCGCCACATTTGTTCACTGAGTATATCCGTTAAAACATTCGCGTAATCTGGATCGCGGAGCATGGATAAGTGATCTCCAGGGACGTTATGTATAGTAACTGGTCCATGAATAAACCTACTCCATCCTAGATTTCCATTACCATAGTTCCATACATTGTTATTCTGTTCAGCCCTTAATACGGCTGCTGCTCCAGTTTCCCACTCACGTGGAGTGTATTTAGACATCATCCTGTACATCTGCCGAATTATGTGACGATACGATTCAGGATGCCGGTTCAAATCAAAACTAATTTGTCCGTACTTGTGTAAAATCATTGAATCAATTTTTCTCGAGAATAGATGGTGCCAATTACTGCCCAGGTACTGAACAGCATAAAACATTTCCAGCAGCGGGGACTGAACCAATCGAACATAAAAACTTTTGGATCGAATTGTGGTGTCCAGAATAAGCAGTCTTGTAAATATAGAATGGGATTTCGAAAGCCAATGCGCTGTCTCAAAAGCAAAGTATCCAGCAAAGGAAAACCCGCAGACATTGATTGGTTCCGGAAGGTTTGCCTCCGCAATATCTTTGGCGAAGCGTGCGGCAGTATCGATAAGAGATAAGTTATCCAAATTTTCCACTATGTCAGGTGCGAGACGTATGCCGTAACTGTTTATGTCTTTGGAAAGGTTTTGAACTATCGGTTTTGCATAGAGTACATTTCCACCGAAGTCGGGAAAGAAGACCAGGCTGCCCCCAGTGGAGCACTTACTCATGTTAAAAACTGTAGAGGAATTATTCGACTGACTGTCCATACACTATGGCTTCTCGTTTGAGGGTTGGCGCCGGAACGGTAACCTCTCAGCCCCGGCAAGACGTTCTTGAAGGGCGGACTCGCTTTTACGAATTAGGCTCAATTTCGCAATTTCGTTGAAGCTGGGGTCTACAAACCACATGGCGTGATGTGTTGGTTCCATAGCGATACCCCGCTCAGATTTGTGGAGACCAGTTGTACCAAAATTTATAGTGTTTTGATCAGCCATAATTGCCTGTTCAATAGTCCGATAAATTCCCATTTCGAAAAGGAGAAATGGAATACTGCCGTTATGTCCCCAATGTTGTGCAAATCGTATATCTGAAGTGATAACATCCAGTTGGGCGGCCATCCAGGATTCGTCCTTAAGCGCGACAGTTATTTCAAAGAAATTTCCCATGCTTTCAAATACCATCTCGAAGTATTTTGAGTTGAGCCACGGAGTGGTCCTATTTCGTTCAAATGTCGATTTGTATAATTCGAAAAATTTGAGTGCGAGATCAGGGCTTATATCTTTTCCGGAAAATGTTTTGAAATTCAGGTCAAAAGCTGCCACTTTGCGGCGCTCTGATAAAAATTTGGACCGTTTCGAGCTTTGCATCTTACCGAGGAATTCGTCAAAATTATTTACGCCATCTCCTTTCCAAATATAGGCATTTCCTTCAGTTGCGATAAACCCTGATTGTCTAACACAAGCATCGTCGTCTTTTGAAATATAGGAAAGCTGAATTGAAGTGGCTCGGCATTCCGATGCTTGTTTCATTAGAATTTCTATTAATTCGGTACGAGCGGTCACGGAATCTACACCTTGTTTTATAAGTAAACGTGATCCGGATATAGGAGTGAAGGGCACTTCGACCTGCAGCTTGGGATAGTAGGGTCCAACAGATCGTTCGTGGGCCATCATTAGGCCTATATCGATGCCCAACTCGCCTTTAGAATGAGTTTTGAGGTAAGCAGGAGCGGCGGCGACAATAGTACCGCTGTCATCCCATAAGGCGACATGTCGCGGGCTAAATCCAGTTTCGGGCGATACGACGCCACTTTCCTCTAAGGCACGCAAATGCTGATGTCTAACGAAAGGATCTGTATTGCCAGCGCAATTATTCCAGCCGGCTTCTGGAATATCACTAATGGTAGTGTGGCAGGTTGCATTCCACTTTCCTATGCAAGCGGATAAATTCATCAACTGACCTTTCGTCGAGAATTGCTTTTTGTCTTTTGATCGCTATCACGACGCGGGTCTCCTATGGCCTCGTAGTGACCTTCGCCAGATTTAACAATGCAGATAGATGGCCGATTGACACCGCGCGAAGTTTCACGAGTGATTTTGTGACCGCTCTTTCCCAGTTTGACGGCGATGGTTTCAGGGATGTCTTCTTCAATCATTATTTTGCCTGCGAAAGAAAGATGAGGCTCGCTTGACCCAGGAACAGAATGGGTAAAGACACGTGGAGCGCTTACTGCGTCCACTAAAGATTGATCGAAGACGAAATGATTCATTAGTATCTGAACTGCGGTTTGAAGCTGCAGGTCTGCGCCAGGTCCTCCGCCGGCGATAAACTGACCTTCGCGATTGCGGACAATGAACGGGCAGGCACTAACGCGCGGTCGTTTGCCGGGGAACAGACATGCAGGATGATCGGCGGCGACGTAACTTTGACCGCCTCGCGTAGAAATTACGAACCCAAGATTTGTAGCGGCTGGAGCGTCGAACGAACTATCGCTCGGTGTCGACGCAAAAATATTTCCGTGCTTGTCGGCAATGATTGCTACGGAAGTATCCAATGAGGGTTGCAACGTCGTATTCTCTCCGTAAGCAGAAATTTTCGATTTCTCAAATCCGGAGAAACTTCCTGCAGAGGGTAAGCCATCAAATGCCTTGTCAGGCCGAATTTGGTTGGCACGTTCGGCCGCATATGCAGGCGACAGAAGTCGATCTTCTGGTACGTTTACAAAATCCGGGTCTCCATAATATGCCTCACGATCAGCCATGGAGAGTTTTATTGCCTCTAAAAATACATGATGTTGAGACGATTGTATTTCGGACGGGTTCTCTCGGTAAAAGTGCTCTAGAATCTGAAGCGACTGTGATAGCACAGGTCCTTGTGACCAAAACCCGCAAGTATAGGCAGTTCCACCGAAAACTGGGGCCGCTGTTGCTGGAACAATCGGAGTCTTATGTGAGGCAAGATCTGCAAGCGTCATTAATCCACCGTGTTTAACGACATGGCGGATCATTTCATCTGCGATTTCCCCTTTGTAAAATATGTCACGAACCGCAGATAATCCAGCATTCCGGCCTTTTCTTGAAGTGGCCTTTCGATCTACATCAATCATAGCACCAAGTGTATTAGCCAAACTTGATTGAATAAATATCTGTCCCAGTTGAACTGGCCGATCATTTGGCAGCCAAATGCTCGCGTTCTCGTCGTAACGGCGGTAGTATCGCTCGAATTGTACCGTACAATCAACAAGGTCCTGATGTGCAGGAAATCCGTCTTTAGCTAGAATTCTAGCTGGTTCCGCGAGCTCGGAAAAGCTCATGCTTCCGAACTGTTCCAACGCCGTAATCCAGGCATCAGGACATGCGGGTGTGACCGTCCTCAAGATACCTTGGGGAATTCTACTGCGATATTTTTCCTCGAAAAGCAATCTGTCAGCTGCATGTGGCCAGCGTCCAGCGCCTTCGATTGAATAAGTTAGTTGGCTTTCTGCCAGATATACCAAGATTGGGGAGACGCCGCCAAATTGTACTTGTTCGGAATGGAGAACGGTCAATGCTATGGATGCCGCGACCCCGGCATCTATAGCATTTCCACCGGAATCTAGCACATCAGTTGCAATTTCTGCGGCACTACTATGCCCTACCGAAACAGCATAGGGAGCACTGTTATCTACTTGTTGTTTTACCACTGCGACCAACTCATTAGATGCTCTGCGTCAATCTATCGCTTTATTGAAATATTATAACACATTTAAATAATACAACTTTATGAGTTAATTTTCTATTCCCGATCTTTGACGAATTTAACATCGATGGATTTGAACAAATTGCGTTCATTGCTAGCATGCGTGTCCAGAATTTGCTGACAGGTGCTACCAATCAATTAGCTATGCTGTAGGTAAGGGTTCAAATTTTTTGCCATGTATTAGCTTGATGAGGCATATTGTTGGTAAAATTAAGTTTTTACATAGAGGCGAATTTGTGCGGAGCGACTTTCTTTAACGTTTCCTGTACTGGATAGCCTACCCGAGAACCACGTTAACGTTTACTCTGGTTAAAAAGGTCGTACTTTCGGCTCTTTGTTAACAGAAGCTTGGTACCTTGGGGAAAATTGCGTCCAGCAGGTGGATTGGAACCACCGACAGGCTGATAGTACGTCAGTTTGCAGCGTGAAAGTGGTACTTGTGGCCGTAGTAATGCAATGTCCGAAAAGTGCCAAAAGAGGACATTTTCTTAAAGTGAATACTAGGCCCACTCTTCCTCCACAAATGTGTCATCAGGAAATTATTGCACAAAAGAGTTCAAGCGTGGCGCTATAACTCAGGTCATGGAGCGGGGTTATTTATTCTAAGCCTTAAACCAAAAACGCTTTTACAGTGTCGGTAAGAACGCTGATCGAATTGATGTTTGCCGAACGGATCGTGTCCATTGACGGCGCTTCCTGCGAAATATCACCAAGCTCCGTTAAGACAACATGCGCTTCATCGTGAAAGCGAACTTTATGCATGTCATCCAACCACCTTTGTACATTGGGGAGAGTATCGAAATCATAAAGGTTGGTAAATTGCGCCTGCAGTTGACCGATCTCACAATAAGCTGATAGGTCAGCAATGGTGAGATGATCCGCTGCGATAAAACGCCCGCTATCAAGTTGAAATTTATTCAGCGTTTCAAGTCCCGAAGTAAATACGCGTTTGGTACTTTCTTGAACCAACTCCGGTATGTTGAGGTCCTTTCGGATTTTCGGTGCCACCATTCCCGAGGCATCTCTTATGTTTCGATGGTGAAAATTCAGATACCAATCGACTTTTCCCCGCGCTTGCAATTCGTCGGGATACATATCGTTCCACCCATATTTCTGGCAGAGATAAGCCATGATTGCGTGTCCTTCGCCAAGCGTGAAACCAGTATCACATTCTTCGAGGCAAGGAATTGTACCCGACGGGTTTTTAGCAAGGTATGACGGGTGACGACTGCCGTTTTCACCCTTGGAGCCCGGGTTTGTGGCGATGAGTTGGAAAGGCAGCCCTTTTAAGAGAAGAAGCCATATTACTGAACGTACCGGCTGGGAGAAAGGAACGCCGTATATTTTTGTTGAAGTCAAGATTTTGGTTCCTTCGTTAAAGATCAGGTCATAAGCGGCCCTCTCATCATTACATATAATAGGCCTGCTTTTAGTGGAATAGTTAACTCTCCATAGGCCAAGCCTAAGCTATGCTGCATTTACCATATTGTTCAGTCTTGAGACTTTGGAAAAATTTTCAGTGCGTCAACTAAGCTACCTGGACCTATAGTAAATTATAGGTCTTTTATTGCATGAAGATACTGGTAAATAATTGAGTTTAGTCAGCCGGTTTACTGATGCCCTTATCGAAAAGTATAGATATTTCTTCCTGACTGTAACCAGCTTCCGCCAGTATTTCCGCACTATGTTCTCCAAGTCTGGGCTGTAGGCGGCGGACTGACGAGGGGGACTCTGAAAACCGTACCGGTGGTTCCGGATACCGCAAAGTACCTTCAGTTGGGTGATCAACAGTCTTCCAGAAACCGGTGGCAACCAATTGTTCATTGTCTATTAAGTCTTCCATTGAATTGACGGTTTGCACCGGTACTGCGGCTTTATCCAACGCCTCTTGCCATTCGGCAGTGGTTTTGGTGGCAACGATCTCCGCGAGTAGATGGTATATTTCCTCTGAATGTTTAATTCGCTCGGCATGGTCGGCGAAGCGTGGATCTTCCTTCAAGTCCTCTCGACCCGAGACCTTGAACATGGCTTCCCAATTGGCATCTGTATACGGTAGGACGGCTAAAAAACCATCTTTCGTGGCGTAGGGGCGGCGCTCCTTGTTCAATAACCGCGCATAACCCATAGAGCCAGCTGCAGGGATAAAACTTTCACCGCTCAAATGTTCAACCATCATGAAATCCACCAGAGATTCAAACATGGGCACTTCGATGGCCTGGCCTTTATTGCTTTGTCCGCGGTAAAACAAGGCCGCTAGGATAGCTGAGACAACATAATGTGATGTTGTTTTATCTGCGATGATGGTGGGGACGAAACGCGGCTCTCCAGAAATGAGCTTCTGAGTGTCGGCGATACCACAGGCTGCCTGGATGATGTCATCATAAGCAGGCCTTTCGGCCATTGGGCCGTCAGAGCGGAATCCAAAGGCGGCGCAGTAAATCAGTTGGGGAAAAGCTTCTGCAAATCTTTCATAGCCCATATTGAGTTTTTTCGCCACGTTGGGGCGGAAATTATGTAGTAATATATCTGCCGTACCGACCAGTTTGAAAATGGCCTCCTGACCTTCGGGTTGGGTTAAATCTATCACTATCGAGCGTTTGTTCCGGTTGGCGCCCATGAAAAATGAAGCCATACCTTCATTCCGTGCTGCGCCCGCTTTGCGGGTTAAGTCACCAGCCGGTGTTTCAACTTTTATGACCTCGGCACCCATATCCCCTAGTTGTTGAGCGGCCCAGGGCCCCAGGATTACTGTGCTCATGTCAATTATTCTGATACCATTCAAAGCGCCTGTCATTTTTTTTCCTTTTTCTTCTAGACCTAATTCGGGTTCCCCGGCACAGACAGCCCAACCGACCGGAACTGCACTGTTCTTAACTAGGGATTGTGGGTTAAGCCTTGCAATTTTCCAAGCCTGGAGATGGCTTAACATACATAAACGGAATGATAAATTGCGAAAACCAATACAGTTGAATTTGGTATCGTGCGAGAATATTGAAAGAGGTTTTCTGCTTGCTTGAAAAAGTGGTGCCCAGGGGCGAATGCGAACCACCGACAGATTGATAGCGCGTCGGCATGATGACATTTGATAGGGATTAAAGTGTTGCGTCTATCAATTGAGATCACCGTCAATAAGCGCCATTGAACAATTAACTGCTTTTGTCCCTATGGCGGATTTCTAAAATCAGGTGAGTATTCGTGGGAGAAACTGCTATGGTGCCCAATCAAAATATCAGTCGAATTCGTAAAATCAAACCTAGGAAATACGGTAATGCCAACGCTTCATGGATTTTCATACAGCAACTACTACAACATACCGAAACACGCACTGTTGTATAAAGGCGTCGTCTTTTCGGAGGACCTTGTGTATGCAAGCGCGGAGGGCTACAACAAATTAAGTCCCGCACTCAAAGTGCCAAGCTTGACCACCGATAGTGGCCAGCACCTTTCAGAAGCAGCCGTGCTGTGCGAATACATAGAAGATGCATATCCAGAGAGACCTTTATTTCCAACAGATATATATGCGCGCAACAAAAACCGACAACTGATGCACATGGCAGAGTTGTACTTAGAGTTGCCTAATCGCAGATTAATCCCTTACAGCTTTAGCAAACAACCGCCGCCTGAACAACTGATTGCGGAAGTGGTAGCAGTTGTTGAGCGAGGCATAAACTGTATTAATGCTCTGGCTACCTTTAAGCCCTGGTTGTTTGGCACTGAGTTCACGATGGCAGATATTTATTTGTATTATGTTTTGACCGTTGCCGAAATGGGTGGTCAGATCACCGGGGTAGACCTGAACAAGCGCATTCCCGGCCTCGAAGAATGGCGCACCGCATTCGCCGCCGATCCCATCAGTCAAGGCGTGGCTGCGGACAAAGAAGCCAATCGCGAAGGATTTTTTGGTTATATCAAAAACCGTAGTTAAATTACGAGCTTGCTGAGGTAATCGAAAACAGTGAACCAAATACGGCCATCACCGCAACAATCTGTGTTGCGAAATAGAGTACCTCAAGCATCATCCCCAATAACCCCATCGAATTGGTTTCCCGTTGACCCGGATTGGCAATGGATTTGTTTCAATGTCAACTTCCGCTTTTCGCGCAGTTACTGGCATAAACTCGTCGATCCTAAAGGATCTGAAAAGTGCCAACAACGGTCATCTGCGCCATTTTTTCCAGTTTCATTGCGTCGCTAGGATCCTCTGCTGTCCTCTGATAGAACCAACGGTCCATCGCTTCCAAAATTAGTACGTCTCTGCTTATAAACAGACTGCCAGCCTCGATTTCGCGTGGAAAGCTTGTACGGCCCAAAAGTATCTAGCACAGGGATAGTCGATCGGTTTCGATATACAGATCTATATCGAACCCTGGGATTGAGGCGCAAATTTCCACCGCAGCGTCATCGTTTGCCTTCCGCTGCAAAAACCGTTACTTGTAGCAAAACAAACAAAATCAAACAGAACCAAAACTTCTCAAGGACTACCAATGAATTTTGACGATGTGATCCTTAACCGTCGCAGTATCCGCGGCTATAAATCTGACCCCGTGCCAAGGGTGCTAATCGAAGAAATCATCGCCCTGGCGATGCGCGCGCCATCGTCGATGAATACCCAACCATGGAGTTTCTACATCATCACGGGTGAGCCGCTAAAGCGCATTTGCGCCGGCAATACGGAGCGTAACATAGCGGGCGTCCCCCACTCACGCGAGTTCCGTACTGGCGAGCCCTTCATCGGCAAGCATCGCGACAGACAGATCGGTGTCGCCAAGCAACTATTTTCTGCCATGGGCATCGCCCGCGAAGACAAGGATATGCGCCAAGACTGGGTGTTGCGTGGCTTTCGTCAATTTGACGCGCCAGTATGCGTAATCGTGACTTATGACCGCGAGCTGGCCGGCAGCGACGATACACCCTTCGATTGCGGCGCTGTTGCGACGGCGCTGGTAAACGCTGCGTGGTCACGTGGGCTTGGCACAGTGATTAACAGCCAGGGGATCATGCAATCTCCTGTGGTGCGCGAGCATGCCGGCATTGCCGATGATCAGATTATCATGAAGAGCATCGCGCTCGGCTGGCCCGATGAAACCTTCCCGGCTAACGCTGTGGTTTCAGAACGCAAAAGCATCGAAGAGGCAACCGTGTTCGTCGGCTTCGTAGACTAGGCGCTCACCGTCACCTGACATTGAAAATGGGTACTGTTTTTAGCATAATTGCGGGCATAAACTCACCGACCTGAACGGGTCTCAAAAGTGCGCATAACCGACTAAGGCTATTTGATGAAATAGCATCTCTATGACCGATGGTACAAGCGATCGGTTCGGAATTCTATTGATCGCCCTGCAGCTTATTCATGGCGCGACGGAGAGCCCGCCCGGCGGCCCGGGCCTTGTCTTTCTCGCGGGCGATATGCCTGGCCTCGTCGACAACGCTGCGCGCGACCTTGGCCACCTTTTCTTTCGCCCGAGGATCGGAGGCTACTTTTTGTGCCGCGTAGCGGGAAATATGGCGCAGGAGGAAAGACATGGCGACACATTAGCAAATCGGCCCGAGTGCCGCAAGACCAGAGGTTAGCACGCCAGCATCACGAATGTCAGCAACGGGTTGGAAAGAGGTATTCACTCCGTCTTTCCACTGTCGTCCTTCCCAGTAAGGCGGTGTGTAGCGGCACTTTCACGAATGGTTGGGATCACCTGATCTCCCCAATTTCCATTGGAATCATGGAAGCGAGACACTCTTATTAATTCCACAGAAAGGCCACTTGAAACTGCGCGCTGCACAGCCTCATTCAACCGATGCGTAGCGTCTGCGACCCGATGGATTACACGTTCTTCATCTGTACGTTCCGGTGCGTCAATAGGTTGAAAATTCTTACCTGTCATGATGTCCTCCTTAAATGTTGGCCCGCATTAAAATGCGGGCCAGTTTCCTCAGGCTGCGTCAAACTGGTTCATGGTATTTTTGGTACCACCGGCTTTCAACGCGCGATCGCCGCCAACCATTTCCTTGAAGCTGTCACCAAGATCAGAACCGACTTCATGCTGATGTTTCACTGCGGAAACACCACGGCGGATTTCTTCTCTTTGAATAGTGCCGACATAAGCCAACATCCGATCTTCACCGAAGTAACCGCTGGATAGCTCATCCATACCTTTTGCCGTGAGATGGAAGGTTGGCAGTGTGATCAGATTGTGGAACACGCCAGCTTTGGTTGAAATGTCATATTGGAAATGGGCTAGTCGATTGTCGGCTTCCCTACCCAGTTCCGTATCATCATATTCGGCACTCATCAGAGTGTTACCATCAGGGTAGTCACCTTCTTGGATTTTGCCTTCCTCAATCCAGCCCTGGCGAACCTGCTTACGCAAATTCAGTGTCCAGTTAAAGGAAGGGGAGTTGTTGTATGTCAGCTTTGCATTTGGCACGACTTTACGAACCTCATTTACCATACCGGCAATTTCATTCACATCCGGTGTCGCAGTTTCGATCCATAGCAGATCTGCGCCACCTTCTGTGAGTGATGCGATGCAGTCCTCAATAACGCGCGCACGGCCTGTATTCTCTTGAAAAGCAAACAAACCATTCGGCAAACGAACCGGGCGAACGACCTCGCCATTCTGTGAAAGCAGCATTTCGCCTTCTCTAGCTGGAGCAGCGTCTGAGATCGGTTCCACTTCCAACCATTTGATATATTCCGACGCCAGATCACCTGGCTCTATCGTGACAGGTATTTTCTGCGTCAAACTTGCGCCGAGGCTATCGGTCCGGGCAACGATTACGCCGTCATCAACGCCCAGTTCCTCAAAAGCAAGGCGGCAGGCGCGCAATTTCTCAATGAAGTCTTCGCGAGGCACTGTAACCTTACCATCCTGATGGCCACATTGCTTGGCATCGGAAACCTGGTTTTCAATCTGCAGGCAGCAAGCACCGGCCTTAATCAGCTCTTTCGCCAGAAGATAGGTTGCATGCTCATTACCGAAACCGGCATCGATATCGGCAATAATCGGCACGACATGGCTTTCAAAGTTGTCAATCGCCACAATGGCGGCTTTTTTTGCAACTTCATCACCTGCATCCCGAGCGGCTGTCAGTGCCTTAAAGAGATCATTGAGCTCAACCTCATCAGCCTGCCGAAGGGAGGTGTAAATTTCGTCGATCAGATCTGCGACAGCTGTTTTTTCATGCATGGATTGGTCAGGCAAATGTCCCCAACGATTGCGAAGCCCCGCAACCATCCAGCCGGATAGATATACATATGCCCCTTTTGTCGTTCCTCTAAGACGCTTCACTGATCGGATCATCTGTTGCGCGTGAAAGCCAGACCAACAGCCCAAAGACTGTGTGAAATTCTCTGGATTTTCATCATAGGCCGCCATATCTACGCGCATGACGCCAGCCATATCGCGCGCAATATCCAGATGGGTATCATAAGTGTTTTGAATCCTGAGCTGAATAATGTCGTCGACGCTGACGCCGCCCGATGTGACACCTTGCGGATATCGCCGCATCAATTCCGATTGCAATTCTGCGTAGGTTTTTCTGCTACTCATAACATTAACTCTCTTTCTGTCTTTCTCGTGGGCTATTGCTGTTTCACTTCGCCTTCAAAATTCTTGCATTTACAATATTTGCCGATTATTCTAATAGGAAGGCCTAAAAATGCGATGTTTTGCAAAGGCTGTAGAGAATTTTGCGAAGATTGCGAAGAAAATGAAGAAAGTTTTTCTGGGCGGACGTATACGCCGACTACGTGATGAGATGGGGTTTACCCAGGCTGCACTTGCGAAGCGTTTGGAAATTTCCCCAAGCTATCTCAATCAGATAGAACGAAATCAGCGACCTTTAACCGTACAAATTCTTCTAAGAATTAATCTTGAATTTGGTTTAGACATTCAGTTCTTCTCCGAAGAAGGTGACGCTAGACTGATTGCGGAACTGAGAGAGGCGCTGCCACAGGGCTCTGGCATTTCGGCTGAGCAAATTCGCAACCTTGTAGACAACCTCCCTGAAATCGCTCGGCAAGTTGTCTCGTTACATCGTGATAACCGGGAACTGGAAGATCTCAACCACACACTGACACTCGGTGGCGAAGCATCCGGCGCTTTTCCGTCTCTTACTTCATATGAAGCCGTTCGCGATTTTTTCTACGATAATCATAATTTTTTTCAGGAATTCGATGAACTGGCTGAAAAGAGGTTTGGCGAACTTAACTTAGAAACTGGACAACCAATTCAGGGACTGTCTCGGTATTTCAGCAAAATTGGTGTCCGTATCGCATTAAATGAATCTCCGGATTCCCGGCGCCTACGCCACTACGAACCATCAACCCGCACGCTATACCTCTCCAAATCGCTAAACGAAGGACAAAAAGCGTATCAGATGGCCACTCAGCTGGCCCTGTTGGAACATAAGGATAACATAGATCAGATTGTTCAAACCGGTCGATTTACAAAATTTACAATCGAGGGCACCGTCAAGTTAGCACGGGTCGGCGTCGCCAACTATTTTGCCGGGGCGTTGCTTATGCCCTATCTGCAGTTTTGGAAAGATGCAGAAGCTTGTCATTATGATATAGAATGGTTGGGTCGTCAGTATTCTGTAGGGTTTGAGACAATCTGCCATCGACTGAGCACACTTCAAAAACCTACAAAACGAGGAATACCTTTCTTTTTTCTTCGCGTTGATAGAGCTGGAAACATCTCCAAACGCCAATCTGCAACGGACTTTCATTTTTCAAAGATCGGAGGAAGCTGTCCCCTCTGGAAAGTCCACTCTGCCTTCGACAATCCAGGTGAAATTCTAACTCAATTGGCAGAAATGCCGGATGGTCAGGTTTCCTTTTGGGTCACTCGAACAGTTAGCAGCGGGCACGGACAGTATGGAGCCCAAAAGAAGACATTTGCCATCGCCCTAGGCTGTGACGTGCAGCATGCCCACCGATTGGTCTACTCCAAAGGGATTGATATTACCGCCCCTGAAGCTTCTACATCAATTGGCGCAGGCTGCAAGGTTTGCCCCCGCGAAGATTGCCCCCAGCGAGCATTCCCAATAGCAGGGCGCCGACTTGAAGTTAACACTGATTTGACGGGTTTCTCCCCATATTCTCTTCCAACAGAGACATAGCAATAATACAAAGTAAAAAGGCGCTGTCCTTTGTCCAGCCCCAATATTGTGTACCACTTTGAAGAAGAATTTCAGGCATCGGAGGTCTCATGGTTAAAGACTGATGAGACCGAAAGTGATTGTACTGCTGAGATCAGGCATAGATGACGATCTGGACCTGTTTGATATTGAACTCTATGGGAAAATCGCTGCCTTGATCCAATTGGCAAGCGAGCGCCCCCGCATTAAAAATAAGAAGGCGCAAGTAAGGTAGGTTGCGGGGGCACGCAAGCACCTTTACCGAACAGCAACAAAATGGCAGAAAGTCTCGACTTAATGTTAAATCATTAGCTGGCCACTAGCTTCATTTGCACTTATTTCTTGTTTATTTGTAACCACTACAATGTCTGCTCTCATACCAATAACGGACCTTTTTGACGCGAGTGAACTTTACCGGTAAGTGCCAGAAGCGGCCATTCAACTATTCAAGCAAATGGTGATAGTTTACATGTTATAAACGGCAAGGGTCACAGACCTTTTCGGCGTCAACCTGTATATCGTGTTATATTATGCCGTTATCTGAATAAATTGCTTACTAGAACACTTAGTGGAGCCAACGTGATAGACGAGAAGAAACTTAGTGCAATTGTAAGCTGGTTGATTGCAGGCGCGCAACCAGCAAAAACGATAGATGAAATTACCAATGAGTGCGCCGAACGGCTCAATAATATTGGTATTCCTGTCGATGTACTCATTGTTAATGGATTATTTATCCACCCTGAAATAGGCGGTATGCAAATCAGATGGACCAAGCGAAATGGTGTGCGGCGGGCGACATTTGGCCACAACTTTTTTAAGACCGGCGTTTACAAAGGTTCAGGGGTTTCTATTAGTATAGATACGCGCCGAACGCAACGATACAGAATTGAAAGAGAACCAAAAAATGATGCCGGTAAATATATGGCTGCATTTCGGAAATCTGGCTACACTGATTTGATAGTTATGCCGCTATTTAATTTTGGCGGCACAGTAAACGGATGCGTAGAAATTGGAACCACTGCCGAAGGTGGCTTTGCCGATGAAACAGTCACGGCGCTGCGCCGATTGCAATCCCCTCTTGCACGTATGAAGGAATGCTTCACTGAACGATTTGACAAGCAGATTACGCTTGCAACCTATGTTGGTGAGAAAACGAGCCTGAAGGTATTGAGTGGGAATATTGTTCTCGGGGGTGGCGAAACAATTTCTGCAGTGGTTCTTTTCGTCGACTTTACGGGTTTTACTGAGCTTTCAAACAATTCTGACTCAAAAGGCGTATTACGAACTTTAAACACTTTTTTTTCTGCCATCGACAAAGCTGTTTCCCACAATAACGGTGAAATTCTCGAATTCATGGGTGATGGCGTGCTTGCGATTTTTCAAACGCCGGACGACCTGACCGCCCAGGAAGCGGCCGCAAGCAGCGCTATTGATGCCGTCGCGACGGCACGAAGAGAGTTGGCAGAGATTGACACCGCACCTTCCATCGAATTTAGGGCGTCACTTCATATCGGCGATGTGTTTTTTGGAAACATCGGAAGCGGCCACAGACTCGATTTCACTGCAATCGGCCCAGTCGTAAATTTGGCATCTAGAATGTTAGAAAAAGCTTCCTCACTGAATGCTATGACAGTTTGTTCCGAGGATTTCCAGAGATTAGGAGTGGGTCAAGAAATCGGATCTGTCGAATGTCAGTTCAAAGGGTTTAAAGAGCCAGAGACAATTTTTATTCTGGAGCGCTAGCCGTCCTACTGTCGTTTTATGAAGGTCGATACTTTGATGATCGAAAAGTAATCGGTGAAATACCGGCCATGATTGGTGAAGACTTCGAAACGCGGATGTATTGGGTGATCCTCTGCCGAATGTCTGCTTAGGGTCATAAACGGAAGTTTTCTATACCTTAAAATGACTTCTGCTTAGCCTCCTCATAACGGACATGAAACATCTGAAAACGGATTTTCCAATTTTAACTTTCCCTTTTGCTCATTGCGGTCATATATCCAGCGCTTTGAAAAAGTCTGGAAAATGCAATAAGCGATCATCCATACCTTTCGCAGCTAAAGGTAATTTTTTTAAACTCTGACCTACTTATATATCCTTGATTGATTGCCTCAATAAATCTACGTTTCCCTTCCAGTAGTCTTTTTAGTGAAAAGATAAATGCTTGCTCAGAAACACATCACAGAAACGACCAAGGGATATATTGCGGAAAACTTTCAAAATACAGAACTTGGCCTCGTACGAATCGCAAAGAACTTAGGTTTGCTGGCGCTTTCAACCAGTAGCCTTGTTACACACTGCCGGAATATTATTCAAAATACCCCAATCGAAGATGTGGTAGTTCGCGGCAAGAATTACTATTTCTACTCCAAGGATTATTCGGCTGTGTTGACAATCAATAGATCGAGTCTAGGAATAATTACTGCAAAGCGACATGAGTAAAACGACATCTGCCCTGTCACCCTTTACAGACATTCTCATACGACAAGTCAGTTTACAGACCGAAAACGGAAGAAATTGAACAATTAGACAGTTTGAATTATGTTCAAGCACCCTTCAGGCAGCTTTTCTTGCCAATAGATCTACTTTAATCATCAGCCACAAAAAACTGTGAGGAATATAAAAAATGGGGAGGCCCTTTTTAAGTGACCGTGTTGCCCCGGAAATTTTTTCATTTTTTTAGGGCCTGTTTCAGGGTAAAAAAAATGAGTGATTGATAACAATCTCTAGGCCCTTTTGATACCGTTGATAACAAATTTCAAATTTAGTGAAACAGTGTGTAATGCTTATAATTCAATTAGTTAAGGGAATAAAAAGTCAGATTTGTTATCACTTTCCCCTTTTAAATAGTCAAATGAAACAGACCCTACCTATGTAGCACTATTTTTTGCGACCATTTTTTGAGTTCTTTGATCTAAACGGAAGCGTACAAAATAGTCTAAATGTCCCAGCTTAATTGAAATATGTTTGGTGGCCCCATCAGATAATAATCATAAAAATTCGAGCTAAAGCCACTCTCCAAATTTTAGCGGCATGAGTTCGTACATTCCTACAATTAAGCCTGGTTGTAATAGTTCCAGTAATGTTTGGAATCGAAAAATCGACGATCAATGACATTAAAATCGTCATAGTCGCCAGGTAAAAAAGAATGCTGGCGGCTAGAAAGGCAAGTGCGAAAAAAACACGATTTGATTTTTCGTTATACCTCTACCGCAACAGGTCCTTCGATATTTTTGCCATAGGCGTCTGTAAAACTACCGTCTTTATCAATAGTCGCCATATCGCAGAACATCTCAATGCGATGCCCATCAGGATCGAATACATAAAAGGATTCGTTTTCTCCCCAAGAGCCTTCTCCGCGCGGATGCCAGGGACTGTGGACGATAGGTCCACGAACAATTTCCAACCCCATTTTTTTTACTTTTTCCAGCTGGACCAGCCAGGCCTCCCGATTTTCCATCTCGAAGGCGAAATGGTGAAAACCGGGAAGTCCAGCACTGTCGTCTTCAGGTGTGCGTTGGCGATATTTTTTTGCTGGGTTATGTACCAATACAAAATCATGGTGATTGCTCTCATGCCGCAGAAAAGCCAAAGCCACAGGTATTTGCGGGATCTCGCTAGCTTCATGGCGTTCAGTCAAACGCATGTCCATCAGCTCCCGGTAAAAGGCAATCGAGCGGTCCATGTCCGTAACTTCTAATGCCATGTGATGGAAACCACCGCGTTTTCGTTTATCTGTCATGTCAGACCCTCACTAGCTATATGTTGACCGTCGGAACTACGATACTTACGTCTTCCAATACTGCTGTAATTTTTTCATCTGTATAATCAGAATGGGTTATGTGAATTTCATAGTTGCCACTATTCAGAGCCAGGTCATCAAACCGATATTCACCAAAAGCATCAGTATAAGTAACTGATACCTCTTCGCCGTCCTGGGACAAGGTAACTGTAGCATCATTAACACATTCCAATGTGTCATTGACTTTAGTCAAGACACTTCCGGCAATAAACAAGCGATTGTATCGGAACAGGTTTTTGTAATGAACCCTTGGTTTCGTCTGATATTCAGGTGATAGCGGCTCCAGCTTTTCAACCTCAATAATTTTCTGCATTTCTTCATCTGTAACCTTAAGAGAACGCAAGGCGCCGGTTGGGCATACTTGACTTGCTCGAGGCTCTTTCCAACCTCTATCCAGCAAGTGGGCGTCGAATGTCCAGGCTTGCGGTAATTCTAGTTTCTCATTCCACCAGATAGCCTCCCATGGACAACTGTCAACAATCTCTCTTTTGCCTTTTGCTTTAACGGGATCGATGATGACAATGCCGTCCTCTCGTTTTGAAACGGCGCCTTTTCCAGCTTTAATACAGGGTGCGTCGTCGCAATGATTACACATGGTAGGTACATAAACAACGTCACCTACTGGGTATGATCCACGTTCCTTTGTCTTGATGTTTATCCATTTATGCCCATGCAGAGGCTGCGACGCAGAGTAGCCTTCAAAGTCGTTACCGACATATTCGTCTTTGCATGACAAAAAGCAATTATTGCAATTGTGGCATTCGGCTACGTCAACAATCATATTCCATTTGCTCATACTGCGGCCTCCAGGTTTGCAGGCTCTTGCCAGAGTTCAACATCGATCAGACAGGAATTGGGGGCCGAGGCCGATGTTTTCTCCGTCATATGCCTTTTGGGAGTTAGCACATTGACGCTACCTCCTCGATCCGGGGATTCGCCGGGCTTGCCAATTGGCTCGTAACGAGCGGCGGATTCGTACGCGTGGACGACTCCTGGCATCAAACGATTTGTGAGAACTGCTGCGCAAATTACGGCGCCGCGATCATTGTGCAATTTTACGAGATCGTGGTGATTAATGTTGCGCTTTTTTGCATCGTCTTCATTCATGCGGGCGATCCAGTAATAATAACCGTCAATGTACACCCGGTGGTCAATAATGTCGTTAATAGTACTATCTTTGCCATCGCCCTTTGTATGGAAGCTGTAGCGTGGATGGGGAGTAAGGAGCTGAAGCGGAAATCGCTCAAAGAGCTCAGAGGTCTGGCGTCCCTCCCAAGACGGGATGTACTTATTAATGGGCGGACGATCAGGATCATTCCCCAGTTTTTTGAGGCTCGAACTTTCAAACTCAAATTTACCAGACTGTGTTTGCAGTCCTTCAAGATAGTTATCACCATATTCTGCCGGTAAAGGTGTCGGTTCAGGCACATCCTTTTTTCGGCCTTCAGCAAACCAGTTGAAAGCTAATGGAGCTTTACGTGTGGGGAGCTCATGGGGCAGGATATAGTACCCCTTCTTCAGGAATTTATTCCAGGACATAACGCCAGCCATATCAGAGCTCATATATTGGTCTTTTACCCAGTCGAGCTCGGTTTTACCCTCACTAAAATAGGCGCTCAGGCCAAGCTCTTTAGACAGATCTAGGTAAATTTGATAATCAGATTTGGATTCCCCAAGGGGTTCTATGCATTTATGTTGCATAGTGATCATGCGATGGTTGAGCTGATTTTGGTTGTGGAGGGCGTACCCACCTGCGCCAGCCCATTCCCCAATATCTGTTCGCTCAAAATTAGTGCAGGCGGGGAAAATAATGTCCGCAAATTTGACTTCGCCTTCGTTCCAGATCGATTGATTAACGATGAATTCCAGTTCGTCCGATTGTAAAGCCTTGGCTAATCGGTTGGAATCCATGGTGGTACCAAAGTGAGATCCGCCATATTTATAAAGCATTTTAATGCGGGAGTACCCGTCGGCTGGATAGGAAATTTTACTAAATTGCCCTTCCTGGGAACGTGCGTCTGTAACATAGCCAGTGGTTTTTCCGTCAAGGATAGCCTCTGGGATACGCAAGCGCGGTATCTTTTGCATCGTGGTGTTCATACTTGGTAAATGAGGCATTCGCTGGTAGTTCTGCACGGCATCCGCAGTTCCTTCAATATCGCCGGAAATGCCGCCATCCGCGTAGCCGGGGAAATAAAATTCCAGATCGACCGGAGTCCCAGTTTGAAGACATCCAAAATTAATGCCCGGCTTACCAAGGCCTTGCATAGCCATCAAGCATACCATTGCTCTTGCCCATTGAGCTCCAGTAGCAGAACGATTTGCTCCGCCCCATGTAAGTCCTTTTCCTCCACAAGACAGATAGGTTTTCTTTGTGCCCCACTCGCGGGCCAAGGCACGCAATACATGGGCTTCTACACCAGTTTCAGCTGCCTGCCATTCTGGAGTTTTTGGTATGCCATCTTCTTTGCCCAATACATAGTCTTCGTACTTTTCGAAACCCGTTGAACGATTGGCCACATATTCTTTGTCATAGAGGCCTTCTGTCATCCAAACGTGGGCGATAGCATGTGCCATAGCCGGCCCTGTTCCAGGAATACAGGGAATCCACTTGCCGCCCAACCAAGAGGCTGTGTAGTTGCGATAGGGATCGATATGAACCATTTTTATCCCAAGATCTCGTGCCCATTGGCGGCGAGCTGTCCCCTCAAATCCAGCGTATGAGCCACAATTTGATTCTGGGTCGGAAGACCAAAAAACGATCATCTCGCAGTTTTCGAGGCAATCTTCAAGCTGGCCATATGGTTCCATAGCCCCCATGCGCATAGTGTTGCCGATATGATGCATGGCACCCCAATACCAACCTTCCCAGCTATCCGGGTTCAGCACCATTTTTGTGTGACCAATTGAATTCATGAAGCGATAATTGGAGCTGAGATAATAACCTATATTGCCCCAGGTATGATGCGAGCTGTAGCTCGACATGATCGCACCCTTGCCATATTCGCGTCGCATGCGCTTGATTTCGTCACCCGTAATTTTCAGGGCTACTTCCCATGAAATACGCTCGTATCCAGATATTCCGCGATTTTGCGGGTTCCGCTCACCATGAGGATCAAAGTCAACCCTTTTCATTGGGTAGAGGAGGCGGTCTTTTGAATAGACCATGGACTTTGAGGCCAAGGCGTGAGGACTAACGGTGGCTTTTCTCGGTGGCGTAAATGTTTTTCCTCTGGCTGTCAGTGACCATGTAGGCGCGTCATCATCTGCGATTTCAACTGGTGTGATTCGAACAATTTTCCCATCCTTGACGTAAACAAAAACAGGTCCACCGTTCGTGTGATTAACGTAGCGCATTTCACCATCAGCTGCTGGCGTGCCTTGTTTCCACCGTATCGTATGCATTAGACTGACTGTATCTGTGAAGAATAGCGTGAGGTCGTCCGGTCCAGTCATTTCGATGTTAAAGTTTTTCATAGCATTGATGAAATCAATGTGCCGGAATGGTGGCGTCAGCAATTTCGCGCCCAAGGCGGCGGTCTTGAACGTAATGCATATGTCTGGATTGTTGTGAAGGCCTGCTTTGGACCGCACTCGGCCTTTGTCAAAAATAAAATGGCGGCCTGTAGTCGTTCCCTTGGCTTTGACTTGGGCAACAAAGGACTTACGGCGCAAATGCTCCCGAAACTGTGGGTACTGGAAGGCCGTGACGTTAATGGCGGCAGACACGCCGAGTAATATAGTCTGAAACAGCATTAATTCAGGACTCTTTATTTAGTGCAGCAATAAGGTGATCTGCAGTCAAGTGTATGTGTTTTTCCATTAGGCGACCTGCTTTTTTAGCGTCCCTTTCAAGAACTGCATCCATGAGTTTTTTGTGTTCTTTTAGCTTGTCGCGCTTGGTTTTTCTTCTCGCGGCAGAAAGAAAACGATAGCGTTCGGATTGTTCAAACAGGCTTTGGCGTATTTGCCCCAGCTTTATAGAGGGGCAAGCGGCTACAAGGCTGTCATGAAATGTACGATGCCAGTGAGCCCAATTGTTATCGGGAATATTTGGCCCAGTTCCTGCACTTTCTTCGATTTTGGATAGGCGGTGGAAAGCGGCCAAAATATTTGCTTCCCACGCATCGTCGCCATTCTCGATAGCGTCTTTTAGGGCTACAGGTTCGAGAAGGCAGCGCATCCGGCATATGTCCTGTAACTCTTCGGATGAAATTTCTGAAACCGTAAACCCGCGATGATGTTCGCTGACAACCAAGCCATCTGAAGTTAGTCGAGTTAAGGCTTCGCGTAGCGGACTTGCACTGTAGCCAAGTTCTGTTTGCATGATGTCAAACTTGAGTTTTTGGCCTGGGGCCAAAGTCCCTCGTAAAATATCAGCTCGTAATATGTGATAGGCATCATCGGCGCGCGTCGCTTTTGGCCGGGAGGCTGCTTCTGAATTTTTCTTTGGTAACAACCTCTGCATAGGACGGTCTTTCGTGGGAACACCAATTAAGATTTATTGTAAGCTGGAGAAATATATCATGCAAGAAATTTTCGTATAATTAAATATTTTCGAAAATTTCTTGCATGATATATTATTCTCTGACAATGTAAAACCGTTATGACATTACCGGAGGGGTTTAATGAAATTCGTTTCATTTTCCAAAGAGAAAAATGTAGGTTTCGGCACCATCTCAGATGGTGTAATAACCGACCTGACCAACAAAATCGGCGGCGCAAAGACCTTGCGTCAGCTAATAGAAAATAATGGCGTTGAACGGGCTAAGCGCTATGCTGCCGACAAACCTGGCAATATTGCAGCAGCTGATGTTTCGTTCCTGCCGGTCATTCCTGATCCTGGCAAAATAATATGTGTTGGTTTGAATTATCATGACCATGTCAATGAAACAGGCCGGACTGTCGAAGAAAATCCGTGCATTTTTCATCGCTATCCTGACAGCCAGGTTGGTCATGGCCAGCCGATGGTTCGCCCTGTTGTTTCAGATAATTTCGATTATGAAGCTGAAATGGCAATAATTATGGGTGGGGGAGGCCGACATGTTGAACCTGAAGACGCGCTGTCTCATATTGTTGGATATTCCTGTTATAACGAAGGAACCATCCGCGACTGGCAGCGTCATACGCGCCAGTTCGGGATGGGCAAAAATTTTGTCCATACTGGTGCTTTTGGGCCCTGGATGGTCACAGCGGACGAAATTCCAGATCATTCAGAACTTGAACTGACCATGAGGCTGAATGGTGAAATTATGCAACATGCCAATCTCAAACAATTGATTTTCGACGTACCGACGCTTATTTCCTATGTCTCGCGTGCCTTGCCATGGAAACCCGGCGATGTATTGGTCACCGGAACCCCGGGAGGTGTCGGTTTCAAAAGGAATCCACCTGTATTTCTGAAACCAGGTGACAAGGCAGAGGTGGAGATTTCAAATATTGGAATATTGACGAATTCCATTGCTGACGAAGAAAGGCAAACTTAGAACTGGCCAAAATCAGTTTCACTAGCAATTATTATGCGTAATAGGCAATCCATATAACCATGGAAGCATTAAAAACAAAGTAGGTTAGGGTAATGATTGCAATTGTTCGATGAACCAAAAGGGAGGAAAATAATGAAACTTATTAAACGGGTAGTGCTTCTTGCCGCAGGAACAGCTATTGCCACCACCACAGTTTTTTCAGCTATGGCCGCAGATGTCACATTGACGATTTCCAGTTGGGCCCCGCCTAGCCACGGCATGAATGCGATGATGTGGCCGAATTTAATAAAGATGATGGAAGAGGCGACCGACGGCCGCGTGTCCGGCAAGATCAAGTACAAGCTTGGCTCACCACCTGCACAGTTTGATTTGATTCAAGATGGTGCCGCAGATCTGACCTGGATTTTTCACGGTTATAATCCTGGCCGCTATGCCGCCACTAAAATTGTTGAGCTTCCTGGCTATACAGGAAGCGCCAAGGCAGCATCAGCCGCTTATTGGAAAGCTCACGAAAAGTTTTTCAAAACGGCGGACGAACATAGAGGTGTCAAGCTTGTTGCTTTGATGACCCATGGACCAGGGCAGTTACATTCGAATAAAATGGTCACCAGCCTTTCCGAGATTCAAGGAATGAAACTGCGTCTTGGTGGCGGCGTTTCTGGTGATGTTGGTGCGGCGCTTGGGGCGACTGGTATTCGTGTTCCGGCACCAAAAGTATATGAAACACTTGCGTCAAAAGCCGCAGATGGAGTGATGATGCCGTTTGAAACCAAAAAAGGGTTCAAGCTTACGGAAGTTGCCAAAAACACCTTCGAAATGCCTGGTGGTTTTTATCGTGGTTCGTTTGCCATTGTCATGAACCAGGAAAAATTCGACAGCCTTTCTGATAAGGATCAAAAGGCATTGAATGGAATATTTGGTCTTACAACTTCAATTATGGCCGGTGAAGTCTGGGATAAGGCCGACACCATCGGTATTGAAGCTGCCAAAGCAACAAGTGACAACCATATCACAACCGCTTCTGAAGCTGATCAGGCGGCTTTTGCCGCACTGGCAAAACCAATCACCGAAAAAGTGATGAAGGAAGTTTCAGCCAAAGGTATTGATGGCGAAGCTGCGAAGGCATTTATTGCCAAAGAAATGGCTGCGCAGTAGGCCTTTATGCAAAATCAGTCAAAATTGGTATGGGTCAGCCACATGCTGGCCCATTTCCCTTCCTATCTGGCGGCGATGACGCTGTTCCTCTTGATGATCATGACATTTTTTGATGTGGTTCTGAGAAGTACAATCAACGATCCGATCGAGTCTGCAACTGAACTGACTAGGCTATTTATGGCAATCATTGTGTTCTCGTCGTTACCAATCGTGACCTGGCGGGCGGAACATATTGTTGTTGACCTTCTGGATGGTTATTTTAGTAGATTTCTGGCGCGCATCCGGGACATTGTGATCGATGGATTCAGCGGCATTATCCTCACCTGGCCCGCCTATCGATTGTGGGAACTGGCGGCACGAGCGAAATCCTATGGAGATACAACAGAGTATCTTCAAATTCCGCAATTCTATATCGCTTATTTCATTGCCGCGGCAACAACGATAACGACCATGGTTCTGATTATCAGAGCTGTTCTCGGAATTTTTTCCCCCGACAAACTTGCAAATCATCAATTGCACCCTGGCAGTTGAAGGAAAAATAAATGCTCATTGCTCTCATTGGATTCATTTCTGTACTAGTCCTTGCATGCTTGCGAATGCCAATTGCCATAGCAATGGCCATTGTCGGCACTATCGGTTATTCAATGGAAACGTCTGCGAAGGCCTCAATTTCAATGGCCGGACGCTTGATAATTGACACTGCACAGGATTATGGGCTTTCAGTCGTACCACTTTTTATTCTTATGGGTTTGTTTGTTAATAAGGGCGGGTTATCGAAAGAATTGTATCACGTTTCCTATGTCTTCCTGGGACACATGCGGGGAGGTTTGGCAATGGCGACAATAGTTGCCTGCGGTGGTTTTTCAGCAATATGTGGCTCGTCGCTGGCGACGGCTGCAACCATGTCCAAGGTTGCGATGCCAGAGATGCGTAAATATGGATATTCCGATGAGCTATCCACGGCATCAATTGCGGCTGGCGGAACTTTGGGAATTCTCATTCCGCCAAGTGTAATTCTGGTAATTTATGGATTGTTGACCGAAACTTCGATTGGCAAACTTTTTATTGCAGGCATCGTTCCCGGTGGAATTGGTATTCTTTTTTATCTGTTGGCCGTAAAATTTACTGTCCTCAAGAACCCTGAATCTGGCCCCGCTGCTGACAGATCTTCATGGAGAGACCGCTTCTTGGCATTTAAGGGTATCTGGGCTGTTGCAGTGCTTTTTATACTCGTAATCGGTGGATTATATGGGCTTTTTGATTTCCAACCCCTGAACCTCACTTTCTCACCGACCGAAGCTGCGGGAATGGGTGCTACAGGAGCCTTTTTAATAGCGCTTTCACGCGGCAATCTCAATTTTTCAGCTATAAAGGAAGTTCTGATAGAAACAGCCCATACAACAGCCACTTTGTTTACGGTTTTGATTGGCGCATGGATATTTTCAAATTTTGTCAATCTGGCGGGCCTGCCTGAAGGTTTGCTGGCCCTCGCAACAAAATGGGACCTGGGCCCTATGTCGGTAATGATGATGATCCTTCTTATTTACATTGTTCTCGGGTGCCTATTTGAAAGTCTTTCTATGCTGTTGTTGACAGTTCCTATTTTCTTCCCACTTGTGACCAGTTTGGGCTTCGATCCAATCTGGTTTGGTATTGTGGTTGTAGTGGTAACGGAAATATCGTTAATCACGCCACCGATTGGCCTCAATGTATTTGTATTGAAAGGCGTTGTCGGTGATGTATCAACAGGAACAATATTCAAGGGGGTTACCCCTTTCTGGATCGTCGACATATTTCGCCTTGCTTTGATCGTTTTTGTGCCGTGGTTAGTTCTTTTCCTTCCAAACTCAATGGGCTAACCTAATGTCTCTGAGATTTTTTTTGCTCGTCGCCGGCGGGTTGTTTACCCACTGTTCTCCAATAGGTATCCATGCAGCATAGAATTAGTGGGCCGGTCGCCATTTGACGACTATCGGTCATTGGGAAAAAATGGTGCCCAGGAACGGTAACGAACCACCGACAGGCTGATAGTGCGTCGGCATGCCGTATGATTGTTTTAAATTCGGTTATTGCAAAGGAGAGTCCGCTTTGGGTCGTTAGCAGACAACTTGCGTCAGAAGCGAAGAGGTCAGCTAAGAGCCATAAGTGTTCCAAAAATGCGCCCTGGCATTATGTCTGTTTTACCCCTGATTTAACATTACTAATAATTATACTGTAAATTGCAGCGAGCCTGCGGGCCCCAGCTCTTCTGGGGATGTGCGGGTCAGCAGTAAAGTAATATTTACAAAGATATATGACAGCGAAATTCTTTGGAGAAACTGCCTTTTACCGATAGAATTCCCCTATCTTCTCCAGATTTTCCATCCCCAAAACATAAGGATTTATCGAATATCCATTAATGCAAAATTGGCCGAGCTCAATTGTTCCCCGTCAGCGCCTATGGGCCTAGATAAGGGAATTGCATAAGAGAGGGTTTTTGGTTCATCGTAGCCGTTAAGGAGCGAAGATGAGACAAAAAGCCGAGACCCGACATTCCGCGTCAGATCGCCTTGTTAAAGACATTCACCGTAAAACACGACGCCAGTATTCTGCCGAAGAGAAGATCCGCATTGTACTGGACGGTCTGAGAGGTGAAGACAGCATTGCGGAACTCTGCCGCAAGGAAGGCATATCCCAGGGCATTTACTACAAATGGTCGAAGGACTTTCTCGAGGCTGGCAAGAAACGCCTGTCTGGTGACACAGCACGTGATGCCTCTACAGATGAAGTCAAAAGCCTGCGTGCGCAGGCACGAGATCTGAAGGAAGTGGTTGCCGAGCAAACACTGGAATTACGGCTTCTCAAAAAAAGCATGATCGGCCCCTCTCGGTGATGCACGCATCACCTACCGGGTGATAGATGGGGGCGACGAAGAATGAGATACCCAGCCTCAGAGAAATTCGAGATCATCCGCCTGGTTGAAGGCTCGCATCTGCCCGCCAAACAAACGCTTCACAAACTTGGCATCCCCAAGACAACATTCTAT